>Ga0187892_10002196_pt1 | contig 40640 bp, 27 predicted proteins | sample MA1701073metaG_FD_139345 | JGI IMG/M metagenome (GOLD analysis project Ga0187892, IMG submission 139345) | Bio-ooze microbial communities from a basaltic lava cave in the Kipuka Kanohina Cave System on the Island of Hawaii, USA - MA170107-3 metaG ... | reverse complement strand
TGATTCATCGTCAGTGTTCCTGTCATTCCGGGAAATTCCTCCGTTACGGGTGAATTTCCAATTAACAAAAACCTGACATTTCTATCGAGCGGAAACATGACATTTCTATTGTGGTATTACATGGGACTGCAAATAATCGCTTTGATCTTGCTTGTGGCTATACTCAGAATTATATTAAAGGGAATGCTTTTTAACCCCAAATCCATTTTTCTCACTCAAACCCAGAGGAAGGAGAGCGCGAGATGAACACAACCAAAAGAATCACGGCGCTGGTATTGGCCGCGGCGGCTGTTTTGTTCTTGTTGTCCGAAACGGCTTTCGCTCAAAAGAAAGCGGCGGCGACCGCAACTGCCGGTTACGACACCAGCCTTTACCGCGCGATGAAGTGGCGCAGCATCGGGCCGTTTCGCGGCGGCCGCTCGACGGCGGTGGCGGGCGTGCCGAATCAGCCGCTGGTTTATTACATGGGCGGCACCGGCGGCGGCGTGTGGAAAACCGAAGACGGCGGCAGCAATTGGCGGCCGATCTCGGATGCGTATTTCAAAACCGGCTCGGTCGGCGCGATTGCCGTGGCGGATTCTGATCCGAACGTCATCTACGTCGGCATGGGCGAGGCCTGCGTGCGCGGCAATTTTTCGCACGGCGACGGCGTGTACAAATCAACCGATGCGGGCAAAACGTGGAAGCACGCCGGCTTGAGCGACTCGCGGCAAATCGGGCGCATTCGCATTCATCCGCAAAATCCCGATCTCGTTTACGTTGCGGCGCTCGGCCACATTTTCGGCCCGAACACCGAGCGCGGCGTGTTTCGCTCCAAAGACGGCGGCAAAACCTGGGAAAAAATTCTCTACAAAGACGACAAGACCGGCGCGGTGGACATCGCGATGGATCCGAGCAACTCGCGCATTCTTTTCGCCGGATTTTGGCAGGTGAGCCGCACGCCGTATGGCATGTACAGCGGCGGCCCCGGCAGCGGCCTTTACAAATCCACCGACGGCGGCGATACGTGGACCGAGTTGAAGGACGGCTTGCCGAAGGGCATCAAAGGCAGGATTGGCGTCACGGTTTCGCCGGTGAATCCGAATCGCGTGTGGGCGAACATCGAGGCGGAAGACGGCGGTGTGTTTCGCTCGGATGACGGCGGCAACAGATGGCGCCGCGTGAGTGAAGACCGCAATCTCCGGCAGCGCGCCTGGTATTACACCCACATTTACGCCGACACCAAAGACCCGGAAACCGTGTACGTGCTCAACGTGCAGTTCCACAAATCCATCGACGGCGGCAGAACTTATGAAACGATTCGCGTGCCGCACGGCGATACGCACGATCTGTGGATTGCGCCGGAGGATAACATGCGCATGGTCAATGCCAACGACGGCGGCGCGTGCGTGACGTTCAACGGCGGCAAGGCGTGGAGCACGCTCGACAATCAACCCACCGCGCAGTTCTATCACGTCACCACCGACAATCGTTTTCCCTATTACGTTTATGGCGCGCAGCAGGACAACAGCACGGTCGGTATCGCCAGCCGTAACAACGGCTTCGGCATTACGGAACGGGATTGGTACGCGGTCGGCGGCGGCGAGAGCGGCTACATCGCGCCGCATCCGGTCGATCCGAATATCGTTTACGCCGGCAGCTACGGCGGCTACTTGACGCGCTACGATCATCGCACCCAAGAGGAGCGCAACATCATGGTGTGGCCGGAGAATCCGATGGGCGCCGGCGCCGCGGATTTGGCGTATCGTTTTCAATGGACGTTTCCGATCGTGATTTCGCCGCACGATCCGAACACCGTCTACGCCGCCGGCAACGTGCTGTTCAAATCGACCAACGAAGGGCAAACGTGGGCGCCGATCAGTCCCGATCTCACGCGCAACGACAAGAGCAAGCAGGTTTCTTCCGGCGGCGACATCACGAAGGACAACACCAGTGTCGAATATTATTGCACGATTTTCGCATTTGTCGAATCGTCGTTGCAAAAGGGCCTGATGTGGGCCGGTTCGGATGACGGTCTCGTGCATGTGACGACGGACGGCGGCAAGAATTGGCAAAATGTGACGCCGAAAAATATGCCGGAGTGGGGCCTCATCAGCATCATCGACGCTTCGTCGCATGACGCCGGCACTGCGTATGTCGCGATGAATCGTTACAAGCACGATGATTTCAAGCCATACGTTTATAAAACCAGCGACTACGGCAAAACCTGGACGCTGCTCACCCAGACGGGCGGCGCCAAAGGCATTCCCGAAGGCGCGTTCGTGCGGGCGGTGCGCGAAGATCCCAAGCGCAAAGGTTTGCTCTATGCCGGAACCGAGACCGGCGTGTTTGCGTCGTTCGATGACGGCGCGAATTGGCAAAACTTGCAGCTCAATCTGCCGGTGGTGCCGATCACCGACCTGGTGGTGAAAGAGAACGATCTCGTCGTGGCGACGCAAGGCCGCTCGTTTTGGATTCTTGACGATCTCACGCCGCTGCACCAACTCTCGGATAAAGTCGCAGCATCAACATTGCATCTGTTCAAGCCGCGGCCGGCATATCGCTTTGGCGGCGCCAGCTTCCCGCGGCCGGATGCCGGGCAAAATCCGCCCAACGGCGTGGTGATTCATTATTATTTGAAGGCCAAAGCGGAAGGCGACATTCGCCTCGAAATTTTGGATGCGAAGGGCGACACGATCAAAACCTTCAGCAGCAAAGAGCGGAGACAAGAGGGCGAAGGCGGCGGTTTCATGGCGGAGTTTTTCGGCATTACGACGAGGCCCGACCAGCTTGGCAAAGAGGCGGGCATGAATCGTTTTGTGTGGGACATGCGCTATGCCGACGCGGTGAGAACGCCCGGCGCCGTGCTGTGGGGCGGCAGTCTGCGTGGGCCGGTGGCGGTGCCCGGCAACTATCAGGCGCGGCTCATCGCCGGCAATCAAACCTTGACCGAACCGTTCGAGATCAAGGCTGATCCGCGGCTCAATCTGCCGCTGGCGGATTATCAGAAGCAATTCGATTTTCTCCTCAAAGTCCGCGACAAAATTTCCGCGGCGCACGAGGCGGTGAACTTCATTCGCGAGGTGCGCAAGCAAGTGGAGGATTTATCGAAGCGCGTGAGCGATGCCGGAACCGACGGCAAGGCCGTCACCGCGGCGGCGAAAGATTTGAATGACAAGATGAAAGCGATTGAGGAAGAGATCATTCAAGTCAAAGCCAAAAGCCGGCAGGATCCGCTGAATTATCCGATCAAGCTCAACAACAAGATCGCGGTCTTGGCCGACGTCGGCAGCAGCATGGACGCCCCGCCAACGGATGCGTCGATTGTGGTGTTCGATCAACTTTCCGCGAAACTCGACGCCCAACTCGCGAAGCTCGAAACGATCAAGACGACCGATCTGCCGGCGTTCAACAAACTCGTGCGCGAGCAGGAAGTGCCGGCGATTATGGTGAGCAAGAAGGGGGCGGCGGGCGGGACGAGGTAGGCTTGGTGGCGCGATTGGCTGAATTGACTTATTTTCGAGCAAGTTATATTTCTGAAAAGCCCCTGAAGTTTCGCGAAACTTTAGGGGCTTTTTTGTGCTTGTGCCTAACGCTGCGCTCCACCGACCAAAATGCGTTTTGGCCAATTGCAGACCGCGGCTCTTAGTAAAATTGCGGTTGTGTGTGACCAGAACTTCTTTGAGAAAATCGAGATCGTGCAGGAGAAAAATTTTTGCGGGCCGGCTTTGAAATACGCGATGTCGCCGTATTGATCCCCGGCCTGTTTGAGAAATCCAATCACATCGCGGCGAAACGCCTGCAAAACTCCAAAGGACGTTTTTGACTTCGGGCCGGGCGGATAAATCATGGTTTTCATAAAATCAAAATTCGATGCTCAATTTTTTTCGTAAACAATCCTGCCGTCGATGATCGTGTACAACGTTTTCACCTTCACCTGGCCTTGCGCATCGAGCCAGTCCGCCGGCTTGGCGCGCAGCAGGTTCGTATCCAACACCGTGATGTCGGCGAGCTTTCCTTCGGAAATCGTGCCTTTGATGCTTTCTTCAAAACTCGCATAAGCCGATCCCCAGGTGTAAGCCTTGATCGCCTCTTCGACGGAAATTTTTTCTTGCGGAAACCAGCCGGCGCTCGGCTCACCTTTCACGGTTTGCCGGGTCACTGCGGCGTAAAGGCCGTAAATCGGATTGATCGGATAATACGACGCCGTGGTGCCGGGCCAATCGCTGCCGAACGAGAGCGTCGCGCCCTTGTCGCGCAGCGTTTTGAACGCATACGCGCCTTTGCAGCGCTCGTCGCCGATGCGTTCTTCCATCCAGCGCATGTCGTCGCTAAGATGAAACGGCTGCACTTCGGCAACGATGCCGAGTCCTTGCAGCCGGTCAAAATCGCGCGGCGCAAAAACTTGCGCGTGCACCAATCTCATGCGGCGATCTTTCGGGCCGTTGGCTTTGGTCATCGCCTCGATCATGTCGAGCATCACGCCGTTGGCCTCGTCGCCGATCGCATGCACGGTGACTTGAATATCCGCGGCGTCGGCGTCGATCATCATTTGCGTAAACGGGCCGCGATTCAGCTCGGTCGGGCGATCCGGCGAGACCCAGGTGAGCGGTCGCCAATGGCCGCGATTCTTTTTATCCGGATCGCTGTCGTAAGGCTCGTAAAAACGCGCGCCGGAGGTGCCCATGATGCCGTCGATGTGTCCCTTCACCGCGCCAAGACGAATCATGCCGGTTCCGAAGCCGCGCTTGATGCCGAGCGCTTTCATTTGCTCCCAATATTCGAGACCGTAGCGAAAGTTGAGGCGGCAGGTGAGACGATCTTTGTCCAGCAATTCGTAGTAAATTCGCAGTTGCTCGTGATCCGATATGTCTTGCACCGAGGTCGCGCCGGCTTCGCGAATCAAGCGCAGCGCGTTCTCAGTCATCGCCACGCGCTTTTGGCGATCCGGCGCTGCGGTGCTGCCGAGAAATTTGGCGGCCATTTCCCGCGCATTCTTGAGGCGCATCGCGCCGGTGAGGCGGCCAGTTGCATCTCGAAGGTGCTCGATGTTTTGCGAATCAACATCACGATCACCAATGCCGGCGCGCTTCAGCGCCGCGGTGTTGGCAAAATACAGCGAGTTGTCAAATTTATTGATCAACATCGGCGTCTCGCCGGTGCTGGCGTCAATGAGGTTGCGATCCGGAATCCAAAATTCTTTTTTTCCGCCAGCGGTACTCGCGCCCAGCTCCCACTGCTCATACGCGCCCCAACCGCCGCCGCGAATCGGTTCGCCGGGCCGCATCGCAACATATTCGCGCACGCGCTGCACAAATGCCGCGTCGGTGTGAACGTCCATCAACTGGATGTTCCAAAAGAATTGCGCCGCGCTGGCGAAGTGTACGTGATTGTCGTTGAACCCTGGCACGACGAAATTTCCTTTCAAATCGATGACACGCGTGTTTGCTCTTTTCAGCTTCATTACTTCGGCATTGCCGCCGACTTTGATGATTTGCTCGCCGCGAATGGCGATGGCCTCGGCTTGCGGCTTGGCCTCATCAACCGTCCAAACGAAGCCGTTGTGGATGATGAGATCCGCGGAATTTGCCGCAGGCTGCGCCGGGCTTGGCGATACCCCCACAACAAGCAGGATCAGGAAACTTGCGCAAGCAAACGCAAGCTTCCCTTTGGTGTTTTGAAATGATACGTTCATTGTTTCCTCCGGTTTAATTTCTGCGGGATTTCTATTTCAGTGGGCGTTTTTTTTAGTCCAGATTCTACAACAAAATTCTTGCTTCGCGCTTTATTTTGCTTGCGCTTCAAGGCGCACGGTCACCTCATCTGCATCGATATCTTCCAGCGTCAAACCGGCGGGAATGGAAAAATTCGACCTGGATAAGCTTACCTTGAACGTGCCTTCTTGCGCGCGAAAAAGCTTCAAGAACAATTGAATGCTTTTGTCATTGATAAAATAAAATGCCCGGCGGGTTCCCGAGCAGGTTATTTCGACCTCGGCCGGCTCGATTTTCGTGACGGCCAGAGATGACGGCAGATTGGCATATTCAACGGGAACGCGAAAACTTCTGTACTCCACCTTGGCGCCATGAACAAAAACAAACCAAAGCGCGAGCGTTACGATGACGGCAACGGCTTTCTCGCGATAGTTCTTTTTGAAGAAATCGTGCCAGGGCTTTTTCTCCTGCGGTGGAATGATTTCTTGATAAAAGCTTTCGAGTTGCGCAATCAGCGCTTCCGCATCACGCGCTTGCCGCATTTCGCCGTTCCGCGCGACGGAGATGGTGCCGCGTTCTTCGGAAACGACGAGGCAAAGCGCGTCGGTCAACTCCGCCAATCCCAGCGCCGCGGCGTGGCGCGTTCCGGTTCGCTCGATCTTGCGCAAATCTTTCGCCAGCGGCAGATGGCACGCAAACTGGGTGATCTTGTTGCCTTCGATGATCACCGCGCCGTCGTGGCCGGCGGAATGCGGATCGAAGATGCTCCGCAGGATCGCCTCGCTCAACTCGCCGTTCAAGCCGTTGCCGCCGGTCAAATGGCGGCGAAGCTGATTCCTGCCGCGAATGACGACGAGCGCGCCGATCTTTTCACGGGCAAAACCGGTGAGCGTGCGAACCAAAAGGTCGGTCTCCGGATGGAGAGCCGGCAGCGCGCCATTGCCTTTCAAATTTCGGATCAAGCTCCGGCTTGCGACCTGCTCGAAAAAATGTTTGATCTCTTCCTGAAAAATGACGACCACGGCAATCAAAATAATCGCAAAGAATCCTTGGAACACCGTCGTCGTCAACGAAAGATCGAACTGCCGGGCCACGAGATACGCCACGCCGATGATGAACATGCCGAGCATGACGAACGCCGCCTTCGTCCGTTTGAACCAGACCAGGATGGAATAAATCAACAGGGACATGAAGGCGATATCGAGAAAACCTGCGATGCCGATTTCTTTGATCAAATCAATCATCTCAACACTACGAGCGAAGTCGGGCTTGGTCAACGGAATTTATGAACTTGGAAAATCATCGTGCGCAAGTTCGGCTTCGCTTTTATTCGCAAATAAGCAAAGACTTTTTAGAATAGTGTCATTTCATCCAGTATTCATGCGGGTTTCGTGACAATTAAAAAAGTCTCCAACTTTACCCCAACGGATAGATGAACCCAACTGTAAAAAAGCTTTTCCGTTGGGGCCAATGGTTTTAAAACCTTTTGGTTACGGCTCGTCCGCGTTATGATTCTGCCGAATCAAAAATCACCGCTTTATATCGCTGATACAAATACGACACCGCCAACAGAATCACCCCGAGGCCGATGAATGAGAAGATGCGATAAAGCCGTTCGAGAAACGAGAGATCGTAAATAAAAATCTTCAAAATAGTAATGCCAAAAAGCGCGATGGAGATGATCCGCAAGCCTTGCAAGCGCCGCCAGATTCCGGTCACCATCAACGCGACAGAATAAAAAAGCCAAACGCCGGAGAGCGTCAATTGCTGCAAGTTTTGCAAGCGGTTGATCTGGTCGGAAGCGCCGGCCTCGCCGGCGCCTTGTTGCGCCAGAAAGATCGCGCGCTTGAAAATATCCCGCATCTCGCCGGTAAGCAGGACCAACATCAACAGCACGAGCGCAACTTGCAAAATGCCGAGCACGTCGCTGGCCAAGCCGAAGCTTTGCCGATGCGCGCTTAACCAGCGAAGATGAACGGCAATTCCGGCAATCACCAAAACGAACACCACGGCGCGCCAGTTCAGCGCGAAAGTAAATTGTGAAATCGGATTAAAGGCAATGCCTTGAATCGCGACCGTGAGAATGGCGAGACCCAAGCCGCCCAAGCCGCTGTAGATCAGCGGCGGAATTTTTCGGCGCAATCCCAGCCAAACGAGCGGCAAGGAATACGCCGTCCATGTCGCTGCCCACGTCATGAAGCGATTGAATGCCAAGCTGTCGGCCGCGTCACCAGAGGCCTCGAACAAGCGCCGGCGGAAAAAATCGTTCGCCTCGACGGTGAACAAAACGAACAGCAGAACGCTCCACGCGCCGTGCAACAACGCTTGAATCAACTCGCCGTTTTTATCTTCGATTCGCTTAAATAAAACCGCGCCGGCGCCGAACGTGGCGCAGAGAACGAAAAACGCCAACGCGCGTTGATTCAACAAAAGCTGGAAGCTCGCGATCGGCGAATAATTCAGCGCACCCTCGACAGGAATAAGCCTGTAAAGAGCCAAACCGCTCAACACGAGCGCGGCTTGCCAGATGTGGCGCATTTTCCAATTCATGCCGCACCACAAAAGCGCCAGCGCTTCGAGCGACCAGAAGATGGCGGTTTGAAAATCATCAAATTGAATTTCCGTGGCGATGACGAGCAGGATAATCGCGGTCAGCGTGTGCCGGCGGAGCGCCACGGTGGCCTCGGGTTGCTTCTGTTTGAGATATAAAAAGGTGAGCAAATAAATGCCGCCAAGCAGCAACGTTACGGCGCTCATCCAAGTGTGATGTTGGTCATCGACAATATTATAAAGCGCGACAAAATAGAGAAACGCATTGCCGCCGGCGACCACCTGCCGGATATTTTCAAAAATTTTCGCAGCTTGGATGGTTCGATAAACGTCAAGCGCATAAAACAATCCCCAAAAGATCGTTAGGAAAAACGCCGTGACGAGCAGTTTGTCTTCGATGTAGAATTTATCCTGCCAGGTGAAATAAATCAGATAAGTCGCTGCCAGCGTGAGCGGTTCCAGAATGACCCAACTTTCTTTTTTCAGCAGAATGGCAAGCAGGCCGATATCGAGCAACGCGACATAAGTAAACAGCCCCACTTCATTGGCCTGGCCGGTGCTCAGCAAAAACGGCGTCAAAAAACCGCCGGCCCAGCCGAGCACGGCGACAGCCAGTGAGTCGTATTTCAATCCGTGAAAAAATGTGAGAGCGGTCACCGCCGACATCAAAACGAATGCGACCGGCTGCGAGACGAGATGATAAAAATTGAACGAGGCATAAACGGAGAGATAAAGAATCGCGATGCCGGCGCCGATCAATCCTTGCGCGAAAATCGCCAGGCCTTTTTTGTGCCAGCGCGCGCCGCCGAAAAGCAACAAAGCGCCGGCGGCGAATCCGATAAGAACCCGCACCGTTTCCGAAATCCAATTGTTGTCAAAAGCGTATTTCAGAAAAAAGCCGACGCCGAGGATGAGCGCAAACGCCCCGATGCGATTGAGCAGCTTGCCGCCGATGAGCGCTTCCCATTCTTCGCGCGTGCGCGAGGGCGGCATGGGTGGAAGAGGCATGGCCGGAAGCGGAGTCATCGGTGGCGGTGTGGATGGCGCGGGAGAAACAACAGGCGCAGGCGGAACGGCGCGTTCGGCGTCTGGCTCCGCTGCCGGCGTTGGCGTGGATTGAAACGAGTGCATGGCATTCCGAAAGCCGCGCAGCTCGATTTCCATTTTAAAAATTTTTTCCGAGAGCTGGTTGGTCTTGCGGATGTAAACGATTAGCAGCACCAACAGCAACAAAATCGCAAGAAATACCATAAGGCGCTCCGAAACATTTTATCAAGTCAAACTACTCCCTTGATTTTGGCTGGAAAATCCATGATTAAAGTATACATCGGCGCTTTCTGAAAGGCAAATGTTTTAAAGAAAAATTGTTTTCATGGCAAAAGAAGCGTATATTCATTTATGATTTTTAGATATTTGATTTTTGCCTGCCTTCTATTCTCGACGATTCCGGCGCTCGCGCAGGGGTCGCCAGACAAACCGAAACGCCGGCCAACTTCGCAGGCGCCGACCTGAAGTGGCTGACCCGGCGAGGGCGCGCCGCTCCGTGGGAGCGGTTTGGAAACGAATTGGGTTGTGTCAGGCCGTTACGTGGATACCGCGCTCGAACGGCCGCGCTGGCGTTTTACGGCGAACTATCGGCTGCTGAAAAATTTGCAAGTCGGCGTGGAATTTAATGCTGCCGCCGAAGAGGTGGGACCGTTGGTGACGTGGTATTTGCTGACGGAAAGCCACGCGCGCCCGGCGATTTTTCTCGGCACCAGCTCGGATCGCATCGGTTCCCCAGCCGGCGCGCAATCTTATTTTCTGACGGGTTCGAAGCATCTCTGGCGCCTGCCGCTCTCGGTTTACGCCAGTTTGAATTATTCCGAATGGGATGATGGGCTGAACTTTCCCTTTGGCGCGAGCGTGGATTTGCCGTGGAATTTTTCGCTCCGGCCGATGTATGACGGCGACCGGTCGCATTTGATGCTGACGCATTATTATCGCCGGCTCAGCTTTTCCGCGCTTTACGTTTGGTATGAACGGCTGGGGTTGGCTATGTCGATTGGGTTTTGATACGAAACTTTTTATCGAATGCAAATTTCATTTTATTGCTATCGATTTCTTATTCATACCGCAGCGCCTCCACCGGATTGGCAGTGGCAACTCGATAAATCTGCGTGCCTATTGTTAGGGCTGTAACCAGAAATGCCAGCAAAATCGAGACGACGAAGGGAAACATTTCCACGTCGATATGATAAGTCCAGATGCTTACGTTTTACGCTTTACATTTTTACTCATATCTCAACGACTCCACCGGATTCGCGATGGCGACTTTGAGCACTTGCGAGCCGACAGTTAGCCCGGCAATCAGAAAGACCGCGAATGCCGCCAGCAAAAACGGCGCGACGCTGAAGCCGACGTGGTAGGCGTAAATGCTCGCGATCAGCGCTTTCACGGCGAAGTAACCGGAGACGGAGGCGATCAAGCCGGCAACGATGAGCAAGCGGACGAATTCCTTGTTGATGAGATTGATGATGTGAATCACTCTCGCGCCCAACACTTTGCGAATGCCGATCTCTTTGGTCCGGCGGGCGATGTTCAACGACACCAGCGCGAATAATCCCATCATCGAAATCACGATCGCCAGCGCGGCAATGTAGATGAACATGGTTTTAATGTTCTCGGTGACGGAAATCGCTTCGGCCATCACTTCGTCCTGATAATAGCCGGCGTAAGGCACATTGGGCGCCACGCGCTGCCATTCGCGGCGCAGAAATTCGTTCGTCACCGCCAGGTTTTCGGCGCGAACGCGCGCGGTGAGAAAACGAAAATCTTCCGGCTTGACCAACCGAAAGATCGCCGGCTGAATTGGGTTCCAGACGCCGTCATTATGAAAATCTTCCACCACGCCGATCACGGTGTAGCGCGCGCTGTCAAGCGTTACGGTTTGTCCGAGCGGTTCGGCCCAGCCCAATTCCCGCGCCAGCTCCTGATTGACGACAATCGATTGAACCACATCCGTGGCAAGATTTTGAGAAAAATCACGGCCGGACATCAGCCGCAGTTTCATCGTCGCCAGATAATCGGGGCCGATGGCCAAGATGCTCGCCTGTGATTTCTGCGCGGCGCTCTCGATCTCTCGCGTATACCACGAGCGGCCAACGTGATGCCGGTTGCCGGCGACGCTAACGATGCTGGGATTTTTCTCAATGGCGTCGCGGTAAGACTGGTAATACTTGGCATCTTGCAGCGGAATGACGATTACCAGATTTTTATCATACCCAAGATCGAGCTTTTTCAAAAAATCGGCGTTTTGAACGAAAACCAGACTGGCGATCACCGCCAGCATCGAGACGGTAAATTGAAAGGCGGTGAGGGAACGCGAGAGCCAGGAGGTGCCGCTGAATTTTTGCTTGCCGCGCAAAATCGCGACAGGATGATAGGCGCTAATATAAAAAGCGGGATAAGCGCCGGCCACGATTCCCACCAACACGAGCAAGCCGGCGAGAAACGCGACCAAGCCGAAATTGCTGGAATAATCCAGCGTCAATTCAAAGTACGTCCACAAATTATCATAAGCCGGAACGAAAATTTCCGCCAGCGCCAAGGCGAGAATAAGCGCGAGCGCGCAGAGCAAAAGATTCTCGCTCATAAATTGCAAGATCAACTGGCGCCGGCCGCCGCCGATGACTTTGCGCACGCCGATCTCTTTCAAGCGTTTGGACGAAAAAGCAATCGCGGTGTTGATAAAATTGAAACATGCCATCAACAACAAAAGCGCGGCGATGATACTGGGCGAGATCATGCCGGCCGGGTGCATGGCGCGTTTCAGAATGTCGCTGCTCAAATCTTCGCTCCAGGCGTGCAGGGCCAGCTCGCGCAGCGGATCGAAGTAGAAACGCGCGATCGGCAGATCGGGAGCGGCGGCGTTGTGCGCGGCAATGTAACGATCCAATTGCTTGGGGATAGTCGCGGCCTGCGCCGGATCGGCAAGCTGCACAAATGCCACGTGCGCCCAGTCCGCCCAATCGTTCGGTTTGTCGCTTCCCACTTCGACGAGAATATCAAGCGCCGCCAACGCATCGAATTGGATGCTCGAATTGTCCGGAATTTTTTGCGCCACCGCTCCGACGAAAAATTCGCGCAGCTTGCCGTCGCCGTAGCGCAAGGTGATTGCTTTGCCGACTGGGTTCTCATCGCCGAAATATTTAAGAGCAAGTTCGGCGCTGAGCACCAGCTTGTTTTTGTCATGAAACGCCTCCGTGCTGCCGTATTTCAGCGGAAAATCGAACATGGTAAAAAACGCGGGATCGACGTGCAGGACGTTTTCATTAAAAACCTTCTCTCCCACTCTAAACGTGGCGCTGGCAGTGGTCAAACGCACGGCATTTTCCACCGCCGGAAAATCAGCCGCGAGAGCCGGCGCCAACGGCCGCGGCACGATGCCCAGACGCTGTTCGCGCTCGTTGACAAGTCGCACGGTTTTGACGCGAAAAATTTTTCCGGCGTTTTTGTGGAAAGCATCGTAAGTGTAGTTGTAAGTGTGATTCAAATAGGCGACGATGCAAAAAGCAATCGCCACACCCAAACCGAAGATATTGAGCACGGCATACAGTTTGTTGTTCCACAGGTTTCTGTAGGCGACTTTGAAATAGTTTTTGAGCATAGAAATGTCCGAAGTCATTTGTCCGATGTCCGAAGTCAATTGTTGTATTGAGCAAAGCGCATGGCGCATAGCGTAATTTGCCCTTTGCTCTAAGCTCCGCTTATTCGTACCGCAGCGCCTCAACCGGATTCGCCAGCGCCGCCTTGATCGCTTGCGTGCTCACCGTCAGCAACGCGATGAGCAGCGCCAATCCGCCTGCCAGCGCAAACACCCACCATCCGAGTTCAATTCGATACGCGAAATTTTGCAGCCAGTTGCGCATGAAATAATAAGCCACCGGCCACGCGATAAAATTGGCCAACAGAACCAATTTAACAAATTCCTTGGAAAGCAGCGTGATGATGCCCGAGACCGACGCACCGAGCACTTTGCGGATGCCGACCTCCTTCGTGCGCTGTTGCGCCGAGAACGACGCCAGTCCGAAGAGGCCCAAACAAGCGATCAGAATCGCGAGGCCGGCAAAGACACTGAACAGCGCGGCAAAACGCCGGTCGTTGCGATACTGCTCGTCGAATTTTTCATCCACGAAACCGTAGCTGAAGGGATTGCCGGGAAAAAGAGCTTTGTAGGTGCGCTCGACCGCGGCGATGGTTTGCGGCAGATTTTCCGTGCTCACCTTCAAAGAAATCTCGCTCCCGGCCGGCGTCGGCGTGAAGAGCGCGGCTTCGTGTTGCGTGTGCGCCGAAGACCAGTGGAAGTCTTTGAAAACTCCGACGACTCTGAACGTGGACCCTCCCATGCTCAACAACTGCTGGAGAGCCTCGGCGGGCATATCGAAACCCACAGCTTTAATGGCGGTCTCATTGGCGATAACAGGCCTGGGCTGGCCTTCTGGAGTTTTGAGGGAAATCCCTTCAAAGCCGCTGCCCGCGATTAATTTGAGGCCATACAAAGAAGCGAAGCTGGTGTCAACCCAGGCGAGGGCGCCGTTGACCGCGGTCGAAGGATCTGCCGTCTCGCGCCGCAGGTTGGACGAGTACCAATTGAACCCCTGCCCCGGCAGCGCGCTGGAAGTCGCAATTTGGCGAATGGCCGGAATTTCGCGCAGATCGTTGGTCAACCTGAGAATGGCTTGTGACTCATCCGTGCCTTCTGCGAGCACGCGCGGGCCGGGCACGGTTAGAATTTGTTCTATATTAATGCCCAGATCGATGTGCCGCATGTAATCGAGTTGGGAATAAACGATGGCGGTGCCGGCCAATAATCCGATTGACGCAGCGAATTGCAACACGACGAGACTCTGCCGCAATCTCAAGCGGCGGGAGGATGAGCCCGATTTTCCTTTGAGCACCGCGACCGGCCGGAATGAGGAGAGCACAAAAGCCGGATACAGCCCGGCCAGCAGCGTGCCGGCGCAGAACGTGGCGAGGAATACGGCCAATAACCAGGGACTGGCGACGAGTTGGTTGGTAAGCTGAGTGCCGGCGAGATTGTTAACGAGCGGCCGAAGTATCTCAGCCAGCATGATCGCAAACGCCATCGCAATGAGATTGGTAAGCGCCGATTCAAAAAGAAATTGGAGAACGAGCTGCCGGCGTTCAGCGCCGACGACTTTGCGGAGGCCGACCTCGCGGCTGCGGTCGAGCGAGCGCGCCGTGGCGAGATTGACGTAGTTGACGAGGGCGATGACCAGCGTGATGAGCGCGATGATGGCGAAAAAGTAAACGGTGCGGTAACTCCCTTGCACTGTCTTAGGTGCGAAGATGGCCTCGTTGAGATGAACGTCATGCAACGGTTGCGCGTTCAGCCGGGCCGTAACGTTAGCTCGTTTGAAATCCTCTCCGCGATGGCTCACAAGCACCTCGGTGAATTTTCGCTCGACCTCCATCAAATTCGTCTGCTCGCGGAGTTGGGCGTAAGTGAAAAAATTTTGCCAAGTCCAGCCATTCTTGGGATCGCTGTATACGCTCTTCGCCAACAAATCGATCATCGGCAGCAAAACGTCGAACTGCAAATGGGAGTTGGCGGGAACATCGCGAAAGACGCCGTTGACGCGGAAGACACCGCTGATCCAGCCGGTGACGTTGAGCATTTTCCCGAGGGGATTCTCGGCGCCGAAGTACTTCCGCGCTGTCGATGCCGAGATGAGCACGGTGCCAGGTTCGGCGAGCGCCTTTGCCGCGTCTCCCATAACGAGCGGATAGGAAAACATTTGGAGAAATTCGGGATCGGCGTAGTATGCCCGTTGCTCCTCAAACGCCTCGTCCGGCTGCGCGGCGTTAGCGACAATAAGGCCGCCGAAGTCCGGGTGCAGGCGCGCGAAGCGAACGACTTCAGGCACGCTCTGCGCCAGGGCCGGGCCGAGCGCGTACCCGCTCAACGCTCCGATTTCCGGCTCGCCGCCGCTTCGAATTCGCGTTTGCGTCACGCGGAAAAGGTTCGCGGCGTTGGTGTTGAAAGAATCAAAGCTGTGCTCGTAGGCGACGTACTGAAAAATGATCAGACAGCACGCCATGCCCGCAGCGAGGCCGGCGATATTGATGAACGAGTAGCCCTTGCGATGAGCCAGGTTTCTGATTGCGATTTTGAGATAGTTGTTGAGCATATTGACTCCAAATGCGTAATGCGTAAAACGTAATTCTTACGCATCACGTTTTACGTTTTATCATTCATACCGCAAGGAATCGACCGGATTCGCCAGCGCGGCTTTGATCGCCTGCGCGCTCACCGTCAATAGAGCGATGAGCAACGTGGCGCCGCCGGCAAGCACGAACACCCACCAGCCGAGATCAATGCGATAAGCGAAATTTTGCAGCCACTTGTTCATCGTAAAATACGCCACCGGCCACGCGATCACATTGGCGAGCAGCACGAGCTTGACGAAATCCTTCGAGAGCAATCCGACGACTCCCGCCAACGACGCGCCGAGCACTTTGCGAATGCCGATCTCTTTGGTGCGTTGTTCGGCGGCAAACGCCGCGAGGCCGAATAAGCCGAGACAGGCGACCGCGAGCGAAAGCACGACAAATGTCATGAAAATTTTGCCGAAGAGTTTTTCGTGCAGATATTGCTGCTCCAGCCGCTCGTCCAAAAACGAATATTGCAGCAGCGCCGCCGGAAAATGTTTGCGCCAGGCTTGCTCGATGAAACCCACCGTTGTTGCAAGATTCGCAGTTTCGAGTCGCACCGAGATACGCGAAAAACGATTGGGGCGCGTGAGATGAATCTCCATCGGCGCGATGGTTTGCTGCAGTCCGGTAAAATGAAAATCTTTCACCACGCCGACGACGGTGCCGGTTCCGCCGCCGCGGTTGAACGGCTTGCCCAGCGCGCTTTGTGGATCGCCCCAGCCGAACGCGCGAACCGCCGCCTCGTTGACGATGTACGCTCCCAGTGTGTCCGCCGGCGTAAAATTGCGGCCGGCGAGCAATTCCATTTTATAGACATCGATGAAATCCGGATCAACCTGATGCCGGTAAATACTCGAGGAGACCAATTTGCCGCTGCCATCGACGGTTTCAACCAGTGAGTTTCCCAAGCCGCCGACAATGAGGCCGCGCGAGACGGTCACGCCGCGAATGGCGTGATTCGACAACAGCTCGTCTTTGAACGGCGCGAACCGATTTTGCACCTCGGCAAAGCCGTTGACATCGAGCACCAGCAGCTCTTCCTGGTTGAATCCCAAATTTTTGCTGCGGATAAAATCCATTTGCGACTTCACCACGCCAATGCCGGCAAGGAGAATGATCGCAATGGCGAATTGCAGCACCACCAGGCCCTTTCGCAATAGCACGCCGGCGGCAGAGGATTTGAACGAGCCTTTCAATACCTGCGAAGGCCCAAACGCCGAGATGAAAAGCGCCGGATAAAGTCCCGAGAGCAGTCCGACGAGTAAAGTTGTGCTCGCGAGCAGTGCCAGCAAATTGGCGGAAAAAAATGGAGTGATTATTTTTCCCGTGAGATTGAAGAAAAACGGTTGCAGCAGTTCCATAAAAATGAGGGCAAGCCCCAATCCCAAAGCCGCAACAACGACGGCTTCCAGCAGGAATTGCCGGACGAGCTGGGTTTTGACGGCGCCCAAAACTTTTTTGACGCCGACTTCTTTGGCGCGGCTGAGCGAGCGCGCGGTGGCGAGATTCATGTAATTGATGCAGGCAATCAGCAGAATGAAAATCCCGACCGTCGCGAAAATGTACACCGTGCTTATGCTGCCGGTAGCCTGAATTTCGTAGCGCAAATGCGAGTGCAAATGAATATCGGCCAGCGGCTGCAGCGAGTAGGCATAAAACATGTTGTACTCGCGCATCTTGTCGCCCATGTGGCGTTCAGCAAAGTCCGGCAGCTTCCGTTCGAGCACGGCGGGATCAGCGCTTTCTTGTAGCAGCACGTAGGTGTAGTAGCTGTTCTCGAACCAGTAGGTGCGCACTTCCGGCTCAATCGCCTCGTAGGTGTTGAAGGAGCCGAGCATATTGAAAGTGAAGTGGGCGTTTTGCGGCGGGTCGGGCGTCACGCCGGTGACTTTGTACGGCGCGCCGTTGCCATCCGGATCGTAAAGATAGAGCGTCATGATTTTGCCGACCGGATTTTCATAGCCGATCGAAGATCCCGAATTCGGGAAATATTTCCGCGCGAGGGATTCGGTGAGCACGATGCTGTTCGGATCACGCAGCGCCGTCGCCATGTCGCCTTTGATCAGTGCGTGGTCGAAAATCGCGAAGAAGCTCTGGTCGGTAAACAGCACGCCGTCTTCCAAAAATTGCTTGTCGCCATAACGCACGATGCAATCGTTCATATCGAGCCGGACGGCGTTTTCGATTTCCGGATAATCTTGCAGCAGCGCCGCGGCCATCGGCGGCGAAGTGACGGCTTGGTCGAAAGTCTCGGCGCCGGTTGTCACTTTGCCGGCAATCCGAAAAATGCGTTGGTGCTCCGCGTGAAAGCGATCGTAACTCAATTCGTTCATGCACCACGCTGCGATCAAGCCAAAGCAGGTCAAGCCGATGGCAAGCCCCACGACATTCAGCGTCGCGTAGGTTTTACCGCGCTGTAGCGTGCGGAGGGCGATTTTGAGGTAGTTTTTGAACATGGGTGTGACTCCAGTATTCAGTGTTCAGTAATCAGTGACCAGTGATCAGTTTACTGAATACTGATCACTGAATACTGGTTACTAATCACTCGTAGCGCAGCGCCTCGACCGGATTTGCCAACGCTGCCTTCAAAGCGCGATAACCGACGGTCACGCCGGCGATGATGAAGGTGACGGCGATCGTTGCGGCGAACACGCCGAGACCGACGTTGATGCGATACGCAAAATTTTCCAGCCAATGATTCATGGTCAAATACGCCACCGGCGCGGCAATCACAAACGCGATCAAAATGAGCGCGGCGAATTCCTTGGAAAAGAGCGTGAGAATATCGAGCACGGTCGCGCCCAGGACTTTGCGCACGCCGATTTCTTTGGTGCGCTGCGCCGCGACAAACGAGATCAAGCCGAGCAGGCCGATGCAGCCAATGAAAATAGCAATAGCCGCAAAGGCGCGGAACAATTGCGACATTTTTAGCTCTTCGGCATAAAAATCGGCGATGCGCTCATCCAAAAATTCGTAGCTGTAAACGAAGTCGGGAAATACCGCGCTCCAGTTTTTTTCGATATGCGCCATGGCTTCTTTTATATTTTGCGCATCGATCTTGACACCCGCTTCCTGATAAGCCCGCTGATGCGCCGCCAAGAGACAAGGCCGAATTTCCTCTTGCAACGGCCGCGTGTGAAAGTCCTGCACCACGCCCACAATCGGCATATACGGCCGGCGGCTGCCGACCTTGAACATTTTGCCGATCAGCTCGTGCGGCGAATAACCGAGCTTTCTCGCAAAGGTTTCATTCACCACCAGCTCCGAAATCGTGTCGCCGGCAACGTAATTGCGGCCCGCCACCAGCTTCAGGCCATAAGTCGGAATATAATTCACATCAGCGAATTTCAAATCCGAGACGAATGTTTCTTCCGGCCCGTTCAGCGTATGTCGCAGGTTGGTATCCCAGATATTTCCGGACGCGGCGCTGGAATAACCGAACGTGGCGTTGCGAATGTGGCTGTTCTGGAGCAATTGCGCGCGCAGGGCTTGCAGCTTGGTCGCGTCATTTTCCGGCAAGGGTACCATCACGATGGCTTGCCGGTCAAAGCCCATTTCCTTGCTGCGAAAATAATCCATCTGCGTCGTCACGATGATCGTGCCGATGATCAGCATTTGCGAGATGATGAATTGCAGCACCACCAAGCCGCGGCGCAAGAGCAAGCCGCCGCCGGCTGAGGCGTTCACTTTGCTCTTGAGCGCCAGCGCCGGCATGAATTGCGACAGGACGAAAGCCGGATAAAGACCCGCGAGCAGACTCACGGCGAGAATCAAAAAAGATAAAAAAGGGAAAACCGCTAAGTTGCCAAATAGATCAAGGCTGATCCGTAGCCTCAATACGTTATTCAATGTGGGCAAGAGCAGCTCGGCGAGCACGATTGCCAACGCCGCGCTCAGCGCCGTGACGATGAACGTTTCTCCCAAATATTGCGAGATGAGTTGTGAACGAAAAGCGCCGAGCACTTTGCGGACGCCGACTTCTTTGGCGCGGTTGAGGGCTTGCGCGGTGGCCATGTTGATGAAATTGATGCAAGCCGTGATCAGCAGAAAAACGCCGATGAGACCCAGCGCCCACAGCGCGGTTTTTGAAATCGTGCGCTGGCCGTAGTTGCCGTAGCGGCCGTCGTAATGCACCTCACGCAACGGCTGCACCTTGTAAGCACGCTTGTTCGGATCGATCTCGGCGGGATGATATTTGTTCTTCAAATCGACCAGTTTGCTTTGCAATTCTTGCGGAGAATAATGAGGCGGCAAAACCGCGTAGGTGTTGATATTCGAAATCAAATTGCTCCACGACTCGACGTTCGTTCCGGTTTGCGGCAACGTTTTCCACGAAAGCAGCACGGAAAAAGGAAAATCGGTATGAATGGGGAAATCTTTAACGACACCGGTCACTTTCAAATCGATTTGGTTGTCCATCCGGATCGTTCGTCCCAGCGGGTCGGCGTTGCCAAAAAATTTCTTCGCAAACTCTTCGGTCAGCGCGGCGCAATTCGGCTCGGCCAGGCTTTTCGGATCGCCGGCAATCCAGGGAAAATCGAAAATTTCAAAAAACTCCGGCTCGACAAAGGCCACCCGCTCATCCTCTTGAAAACGCCGCACCGTTCCTTCATCTTGCGTGATGGCGAAGAGTCCGCCATAATTGCCGTAGGCCACAGCGACTTTTTCCAATTGCGAAAAGTCGTTGCGCAAAGCTGCCGCCAACGGAATAGGCGAGCCCATCGTCTCGCTAGTGAAGTCGTTGATCTTTTCATCCGTCACGATGCGATAGATGCGCTCGAACTTTTGATGAAAGCGGTCGAAGCGCAGCTCGTATTGGATGATCAAAAAGATGAAGAGACAGCATGCCATGCCGAGCGCCAGCCCGAGCACGTTGATCGCGGTGAAGTATTTTTGGCGGCCCAGTTTTCTGAGGGTGGTGGTGAGATAGTTTTTGAGCATCGCCTCTCCAGTTATCAGTGTTCAGTTGTCAGTAAGCAGTTCACTGAAAACCGGTCACTGATTGTTCCCTTGCTTAAATCCGCACTTTCTCTTTAAAATTCTCCGTCACGACATGCCCGTCGAAAAGATGCACGATGCGATGCGCGTATTCGGCATACGACGGCGAGTGCGTCACCATCACGATCGTCGTGCCGGCTTCGTTCAAATCCGTCAGCATCTTCATCACCTCGTCGCCGTGCGCCGAGTCGAGATTTCCCGTCGGCTCGTCGGCGAGAATGAGCTTGGGCTTAGCCACCACTGCGCGCGACACGGCAACACGCTGCTGCTGGCCGCCGGAAAGCTGCTGCGGAAAATGGTTTTTGCGGTGGATGATCTGCATGTGCTCCAGCACTTCACTCACGCGCTTTTTTCGATCCGCCGCCGAAACGCCAAGATAAAACAGCGGCAGCTCGACGTTTTCATATACCGTCAGTTCGTCGATGAGATTGAAGCTTTGGAAAACGAAGCCGATGTTGGCCTTGCGGGTGTTGGCGCGCTGCCGCTCGGAAAATTTGGAAACCTCCTGGTCGATAAAATAATACTCGCCGTCCGAAGGATTATCGAGCAAGCCGAGCAAATTTAGTAACGTTGACTTGCCGCAGCCCGACGGCCCCATGATGGCAACGAATTCGCCGCCTTTGACTTCAAGATTGATATTGTTGAGCGCCGTGGTTTCCACTTCTTCGGTGGTGTAAAGCTTGCGCAGGTTTTGGGTTTTGATCATGATTGCTCCTTGAAATTGTCGGTTGTACTCATACACTTACTCCTACTCATACTCTTACTCCTACTCTTACTCATACTCATACTCTTACTCGCGTTTAGCTGTGCACTTCAAAAGCGAGTAAGAGTAAGAGTAAGAGTATGAGTATGAGTGATTATTTGATATAAACCGCGAGCATTCCCTTTACCTCCATCGCCTCGCGGGCGAACTGTTCGTAACAAAGCTCGTTGAACAAGCCGCGGAACTGCGCCGACTTCAAATCCAATTCCAAGTCGCTTGCCGCTTGCCAGGCGCGTTTGAAAAAGCGCGCGGTATCCGTCTTGACGAGCTTGTCGCAAGCCTTCACAATATTGGCGGCGATGGCGAGACAATCGTGGCGAATCCGGCTGGTCAGATCATACGAGCCTTCCACGGGAAACGTTGCGGTGGCATTATAAAGCGCCAACATCAATGACCGGCTCTTCTGCCACACTTGCAATTCCCTGAAATCGTGAACTTGATGTTCTAGCATTTGGCCACTCCTAAAGCGTAATGCGTAAAACGTAATGCGTAATAAATTACGTCTTTTACGTTTTACGTCTTTACGTTTTACGTCTTACGCCTCACTTCTTCAAAATCAACTTATCAATATCCCCAAAACTGTCGTAACTCGACGTAATCACCCGCTCGTCAGGCTCGAGGCCTTCGAGCACTTCGAACACTTGCGGATTTTGCCGGCCCAGTTTGATCGATCTTTTGCTGGCGTAATCGCCGGAGCCGTCGAGCACGTACACCCATTGCCCGCCGGTTTTTTGATAGAAACCGCCGCGCGAGAGCAGAATCGCCTCGGAAAGATCGCCCAGCTCCAAGCGAATGTGCAGCGTTTGGCCGCGGCGAATGCCTTCGGGTTCCTTGCCTTGAAATTCCAAATCGACGTCGAAGCGGCCGTCACGGATCTCCGGAAAAACTTTTTTGGTGATGAGCACGTAGGTCTGGCCGGCAAAATCAAATTCGCCGGTTTGGTCGAGATTGATGCGCGGCAGATAATGCTCGTCGATGCCGGCGCGCACTTTGAAGCCGTCGAGAACATCGACCTGCCCCAACCGCTGGCCTGGCGCTTTGGACTCGCCCATCTCGGCGTTGAGCGAGGTAAGCTGTCCCGTCACCGGCGCGCGAATGATCATGCTTTCCAATCTCTGCTTGGTCACGTCGAGATTGGCCTGCATTCTCTGCAATGAAGTCTCCAACTGCTCGACTTGGATTTGCCGAAAAATGGAATCTTGCTTGAACGACTCAATGGCCAGCTCTTTTTGACGGCGGCGGTATTCATATTCATCGCGGGTCTGCTCAAATTCCTGCTGCGAAATCAGATTTTTTTCCCGCAGCTCCGCCGCGCGCTCGTTAAGGCGCTTGAGGCGCTGCACCTGATATTCCTGATCGTTAAGCTGCTGGCGCAAGTTGAGGCGGCTCTGTTCCATGAGCAAGCGCGTGTTGCGCAAATTATTGCTTTGCTCGAAAAACTGCGCCTCGCGGAACATGATGTCGAGCAGCAAGTTGGTGTTGGCAAGCTGCAAAATTTTGTCGTTCTCTTTGACGAACGCGCCGGCTTCGATGAATTTCTTCTCAACGCGGCCGCCTTCGATCGCGTCGATGTAAATGGTTTTGATCGGCAGCACCGAGCCGGTGACCGGAATAAATTCCTGAAACGGCCCGCGCGCCACCGTTGCAATGGTGATTTTCTCCGTCTCGACGTTCAGCTTCGAGCTGCTGTCGCCGAAAATGAAGCTGTAAATCACAAACAAGAAAAAAAGGCCACCACCCGCAAACAGCGCGATTCTTTTCGGCGGCCATTTCTTTTTTTGAATTTGACGATCCATGATCTCTCTCGCGAAAATTTCAATTCAGCCAAAAAACAGGGCAAAAACCACTATGCCATTCGTAGGAATTTCAACAACCATACCACTGTTGATTTATAGAAAGTTAGGAGATGGTTTTGTGTAGGAAAAGTTGCGCCGCTGTCCGCTAACATGACAGTAGGTGTTCGGCAGCGAACAGTCAGAAACCTTAAAAAATTTGCATTGGCATTTCTATTGAGATTTATTTATATTGATCGCATCAAACATTGAGCAACCCAAATAATTTTAATTCATGAACCACTTAAGGAGGATCAGATGAAGGCGATCTGTGTCGCGATGTTCATACTGCTCACCACTTTGATTTCCGCAGACGCCGCCATCAAGCATGAAGAAGTCACCTACTCTGCCAACGGTGTGACAATGAAAGGTTATTTGGCGTATGACGACGCCAAAAAGGGAAAGCGTCCGGGCGTGTTGGTGGTGCACGAGTGGTGGGGACACAATGAATACGCGCGGAAACGGGCGCGCATGCTGGCGGAGTTGGGCTACATCGCGCTGGCGGTTGATATGTACGGCGACGGCAAGCAAGCCGCGCATCCAGATGACGCCGGAAAATTTGCCGGCGCGGTGATGCAAAATATGGAAGGCGCCAAAGCGCGATTCATGGCAGCGATGGATTTGTTGAAGAAAAATCCTCGCACCGATTCGAAGCAAATTGCGGCCATCGGCTATTGCTTCGGCGGCGGCGTGGTTTTACACATGGCGCGTTTTGGCTTCGATCTCAAAGGCGTGGTGAGCTTTCACGGCAGCTACGGCACACAGACGCCGGCGCAAGCGGGAAAAGTGAAAGCAAAGGTTTTGGTTTGCCACGGCGCGAACGATCAGTTCATCACGCCGGAACAAATCGAGGGTCTCAAAAAAGAAATGGCAGACGCGAAAGTCGATTTTCAATTCATTTCGTATCCTGGCGCAATGCACAGCTTCACCAATCCCGATGCAGATGCTTACGCCAAGCAATTCAGCATGCCGATCGCGTATAATGCCGACGCGGATAAAAAGTCGTGGGAGGATATGCAGGCGTTTTTCAAGAAGATTTTTGTGAAGTAACTCGCCGAAAAATGTTGGAGCAGTGGATTGCTGGAGTTATAGATTCCAATAATCAACTGCTCCATTAAAGCCCACCTCACGCCTCGTAAACTTTTAAAATCTCATACAGCGTCGTCCGCTGCGCCGGGGTGAAGCCGGATTCGCGGATAAGCGTGATCACTTCATCCGTCGACGTCTTGTTGACAAAATTCGCCGCGGCATGAACGTTTTCCTCCACCAGCGTGCCGCCGAAATCATCGGCGCCAAAGTGCAGCGCCACCTGGCCGATTTTCTTGCCTTCCGAGAACCACGAGGCTTGAATGTGCGGAAAATTGTCGAGATAGATGCGCGAAATGGCGAGCATCTGCAAATAGCGCATCGGCGTCGCGTAAGTCGGAATGATTTTTTCCAGCGGCGTGTTGCCGGGCTTGAAGCTCCACGGCACGAACGCCGTAAAGCCGCCGGTCTCATCCTGCAATTGGCGAATCACTTCGAGATGCTCGATGATGTCCTCGTCGGTTTCGAGATGGCCGTACATCATCGTCGCCGTGCTTTTGTATCCGAGCAGATGAGCCTCTCGCATCACCTCCAGCCAATCTGCCGAGCTGCCTTTTTTATGGCTGATTTTTTTCTTCACGCGATCCGAGAGAATCTCCGCGCCGCCGCCGGGGATGGAGTTGAGTCCGGCCTCTTTTAAGTGCCGCAACACTTCACGCACCGAGAGTCCAGAGACTGCCGCCATACCGTGAATCTCCGAAGTCGAAAAGAAATGCGGATGCACTTCCGGTACTTCGGCGCGCGTGCGGCGAACCATTTCGAGATAGTAGTCGAACGGCAGCTTAGGATTGACGCCGCCTTGCAGCAGCACGGTGGTCACACCCTTTTGCGCCGACTCTTTGAATTTTTTGATCATGTGATCGACCGGGTACGTGTACTCGCCGTCTTCATCCTCATGCCGATAGAACGCGCAGAAGATGCAATCGACGTTGCAGATGTTCGTGTAATTGGGATTGGTATCCACCACAAAAGTCACCCACGGCTCGGGGTTTTTGCGATAGCGAATTTCCTCCGCGATGGCGCCAAGCTCCAACAGCTCGCCGTCGCGCAGCAGCGCCAAGCCCTCTTCACGGCTGAGCCGCTCGCCGGCGCGGGATTTGGAGTAGATATAGTCGAGAGTCATGTTCTTTTTAGCCTTTCGATTTCTCTTTTGATCTCGTCAATGATCTCAGGATTGGTGATGGTTTTCTTTTTGCCATCTGCAACAGAAAATACAATAAAAACCTCTCCACCGAATTTTTTCTTGAACTTGCTATGGGAGGTTTCTTGCATTTCTTGCCATTTGTAATCCTGAAATGTATGTTTGAACGTGATAGGTTTTATTTGTATGCCGATGTATTTTTCATTCACTGCAATGAAGAAATCCACATTATAAAGCCTATCCCATTCATCTGGCGCCGGCTTTATCTCAACGCCCAAATTGTTTTGCAGTTGACCATACACAGTCTGAATTTCATTAACATACCCATCAAAGGTTCTTTTTATCACGACTTCCTTGATGTAGCTTATGCAGTCTTCTTTAGTTACTTCTACAACTTCGTGCTGTATTACTTCAGTGATCTTGACATAGAGTTTTCTACCAAGCTCTTCCAAGTGTTCCTTTGGGTAGACATTCTTGTAATAATATTTCTCCCAATCTTTCAATTTCTTTGGAGAACATTTTCTGATCAGCTCAGAAACAGGGCCGACCGAACGCTTCTTATTCAATCCCCACCTGTTCATGGATTGATTCAATATCCATTCTTTTGCCATTCATTCCTCGCTTGTTGGATTCTGTTGGGTTAGAATCTGGCAAATATGCGCAAAATTTCTTTCGCTTCCTCTAAGCTACCCTTGGGTGGTTGTGGTCTTTGTGGTATTTCTATGAGATCAAAATTCAACTGAAACTTAAGGCAGTCCATAACAGATAGTCCCCAGGCTGTAGTAACGTCGCAACACTGGCATTGTTTGTCGCATTTCTCTACAATAGCCAGTAGTTCATCTGAACATTCATAGCAAACTTTCTCATACGGCACCAGCGGAGTAAGTTTACCGTAATAATATGAAGCTTGGTTTCCAGCAAGAGTAACCCAACTATCCCCTATTTCTAAATCGTATTCTCTCCCGCATCTTTCACAAACCCATTTTGACTCATCCATCTTTTCCTCCATCAGTTTTTGTTTTAAATTCCAGGAAATGAGACTTATATTTATAATCCAAAGCAGTGTCTACGTCAGCCAAATCACTTTTAATCAGATGCGCATTCAAGAAAGTCTTGTTCCACAAATAAAGATAACAAAGCAAATTTTTTTCCTCATCATATTTGGGGCTATCAAACTTCATGAACACCTTTTGTCCTTTAGTTTTTCCTCTCAGAAACTGAATAGCCTCTTCTTGTTTTTCGGCAACCTCTTTTACGCCCAACAATCTAATTTTTAAGCCATCGTTCAAAATCAATATTTCAGGGCTAACTATTTCTTCAACGGAATAATAGATTTCTCTTTGTTGATCAAGTTTATCTATTTTTGACCCAAACCTTAATTTTTTGGGGTCAATTTTTTTATCAAATTTGACGGGATCTTTGAAAATATAGGGCAATTGGGCGATTGCATCCTTGAAAACGAAATGCGCAGGTTTTTGCTCAATGATTTCAAATTTTGCCGATTCACCAAAAAGATCGTGCTCCCCAATCTTTAATTTGTTTTTGATAATAGGCAAAAAATCTTTATTGATCTCATAGCCAAGAGAATGTCGCTCCAAGTTGCGCGACGCCAGTGAAGTAGTGCCACTTCCTAAAAACGGATCGAGCACAGTATCACCGACAAAAGAGAACATACGAATAAGTCGCCGTGGCAATTCTTCAGGGAAGACGGCGAGGTGTTGATCCTGCCGCTCGCCGGAGAAATTCCAATGCCCGTAGAAATATTGATTCCACTCTTCGGTTGTGAGCTTTGAGCTTTCTTTCTGTTCTCGTGTCGGTTTTAGCGGCGTGCCAAGCTTTTTGAAGAGCAAGATGAACTCATAATCCAGCTTGACAATGCCGTTGCGTGGATATGGGAACGAGCCCATTATCGTAGCGCCACCAGTTGTATTGGTCGTGGTCACTTTTTGCCAGATGATGGCGCCCATGTAGTCAAAACCAATTGTCTCGCAAAACTTGATGATCTCGGTACGAATTGGAATAATCTTGTAACGGCCATAGTAAACTGAGCGCGCGAATTGGTCGCCGATGTTCACACACAAGCGGCAACCAGGATGAAGCACGCGATAGCATTCATTCCAAACCAAATTCAAGTTGTTGATGTACTCTTCGTAAGTATCGTTGAACCCGATCTGGTCTTCATGGCCATAATCTTTAAGCTGCCAATACGGCGGCGAGGTGATGACGAGATGCACCGACTCGTCTTTCACCTCAGCCATCCTCCGTGAATCACCCAAAATAATTCGATGATGGGTTTTCACGTTTTCCATTTCTCCTCCTTCCGATGATTGTTCCGAAGTGGGCTTATTGCACAATGATAACTGCTTTTTCGGTTTCCAACTCCGCCAGCAATCCCCGAAACTTCTCCATCGCCGCCTTCTCTTTCTCGCCGAGCCGATAGGCAAAACCGTCAAAATACGCCTGCACCTCCGCAGGGGTCAGGCCGAGGCGTTTGCCGTGCCAGGCGCCGAAGTTGGGATGGCGCTGGGAAGCATCGAGCGCGGCTTGTTCGAGCTGGGTGATGAGCGCTTGCTTTTTCTCGGCACTTGTACCTTTGCGCAAGGCCCAAACTGCAAAGACAAACGGCAGCCCGGTCCATTCATTCCACTCCTTACCGAGATCGAAGACGTAGCGGAAATTCGCGAGTCCGGCTTTGGCGCGAAGGAGCGCTTCATCGCCGATGACGAGCACAGCATCGAAATGCGCCGCGTCGCTGGCCTGAAAAATCGGATGCATGCGCTCGAGTTTCGCGGTCACACCGTATTTGTGCGCCAGAAGAACTTTGAGCAACTCGATAGAAGTCGAAGTTTCTGCCGTAATGCCAAGGCGCTTGCTTTCCAATTCCATCCACGGGAAATTGGAATAGAGAATTACGCTGCGCGCCAAATTCCGCACCGCGATGCCATAATCGAGCATTTCAAATTCCCTTTCGGCGCGCCAATAATCCAGCAGCGAAAACGGGCCACCGTCGATTTGATTCTCTTCGGCGAGCTTGCCCATTTGGCGCGGCGTCATCGGCAAAATTTTGAACGGCTTGTTTTCAAAACGATCGTAGAACGGCACGCAATTCAAATATGGAATTTTGCCAATGGTGTCGGTGTCGTGAACCGCAATTGGATTGTAGAGAATATCCCGCTCCACCGGCACTTTGCCGCTGCTCTTGATGAGTTTGATGATGTGCTCCTTCGCCAGCAAAGTTGGGCTGGTGGCCTTGGCAGCGTGCGCGATGCGCTCTTCGCCAACGGTGCCATCCATATCGTCCGCGCCGAAGCTCAAGGCGATGGGCGCGACTTGCTCGGTGAGCATAACCCAGTAAGCTTTGATGTGCGGGAAATTGTCGAGCATCAAGCGCGAAATCGCAATCGTCTTCAGATCATCAACCGCCGAGGTGTAGCCGGTTTTGATGCCGGTATCGCCGGGTTGAAATGCGAGCGGAATGAAAGTGAGAAAGCCGTGCGAGACGTCCTGTTGCTCGCGGAGCTTGATCATGTGGATGACGCGTTCTTCAAGCGTTTCGATGTGACCGTAGAGCATCGTCGCGTTGGTGGGAATGCCGAGGCGATGCGCGGTGTCGTGAATCTCCAGCCAGCGCTTGCCGCCGATTTTTTGGTTGAAGAGCAGACGCCGCACGCGCTCGGAAAAAACTTCCGCGCCGCCGCCAGGCATCGTCGTGAGGCCGGCGGCTTTAAGTTGCGCCAGCACTTCGGCAATCGATATTTTGAATTTTTTGGAAAAGAAATCGATCTCCACCGCCGTCCAGGCTTTGATGTCGATCTTGGGAAAGTTGGCTTTGATCTGCCGCATCATGTCGAGATAAAACTCCCACGGCCATTCCGGATGCAAGCCGCCGACGATGTGCACCTCGTGCAAGTCGTGATTGAGCTTGCCGAGAATTTCCTGCATGTTCATCTCATAAGCATTCGGATCTTTGGCCTTCACGGCGAAATCGCAAAACTTGCAAGAAATGACACAGATATTAGTGGGGTTGACTTGCCGGTTGACGACGAAATAAACCGCGTCGCCGCTTTTGGCGCGTTGCACCGCGTGCGCCATTTTGCCGAGTGAGATGAGATCGTTTGTCTCAAACATGGTGACGCCGTCTTCCAACGACAGGCGTTCACCGCCCTGGACTTTTTCCCAAATCGGGGCGAGGCGCTGGTCGCGGAAGTTTATTTTAGGAAAATTTGACATGAAACATTCCCTTCTTTATTTTTTGTTATTGTTTTGACGATTTTTCCATCCTTGATACCAATCTTGAAATCTAGGCTCATCAGGAAGTAATTCCACAGCTTTCGTATATGTTTGCAAGATTTCTGTTTCTGGCGTACGAAGCCACACTAAATTTCGCGCCAGATCAAAAAGGCACCAGGCCTTTCTCACATGATCATCGGTTAGCTGAATGGCCCGCCTCAACAACTCAACCGCTTCTCGATTCAAACGTTTACGAATTTCGGTTCTTTTTGTCTGAGGAGAAGCCGCTAATTTCATTTTGGTTTGAGCGAATTCATGCAGCGCCTTGGGATCATTTTTAATCAACTCATAGTTATAGGCAAAAATCTTATGTGCTTCATTTATGCGCTCAGCACGCTTATGAAGAATCGCCAATTCAACCAACTCATCAATCCGTGGAGGTGACGGAACTTTCATCAATATAGCGGAAGCACGTTTAATATCCTGATGATCAAGAAAAGCTTTTGCCATAGCAATAAATGGCAAATGTCTATCCAGTAATGTAGTATTTTTTTCGCTATCTTTAAAAAGTTTCTCAGCAGCAGCAAAATCTCCCGATGAGACTTTATATTCAATTAACTGAGCAATTAGGCCGCCTGCACGAGGAATACGCTGAACCGCGGTATTTAGAATTTGAATGGCTCTATCGCGTTCACCGATTGCCCAAAAACGCGCCGCTTCTCGAAGAGCATGAATAACGATATATTGCGGGTGAGCCGGTAAAATAACTCGAAAATAAGTTCGCGTTTCATCAAATTCAAAGGTTGGCGCTGGCGAGCCATTCTCTTTCATTTTTCGTAAAATTTTGGGGATGCCGGTACCCCTCCCTTCAGCTAATTTTAGCTCTTTAAGAAGCTCACCAATACGGCGATTACGGTTTGGCACAGGCGGTACAGTAGCTCCAGGTTGAAAGTGCCGTCCTTCGATGCCTGGCACGGGTCCAGGATAACTGATGATCTCCATACGATCAGGGTATAGATATACTTTGATCGGCTCCAGTATCCCCTCATAGCTGCGATGATAAACAGCATTCACTAATGATTCTTCCATTGCTTCGTATGGAAAAGCGACAGTTCTCCTTGCTTCGGCAACTCCAGGAATCTTTTTAATCATTTTGGTGCTGAAACTATCCAAATAATCCAAGGCTTGGCGAATTTGCAAGTGCAATGGTCCGCGAAAATCCTTTTCTTCAATTAAATCTCCACCGCTGTCATCACCAAATTGGACAATTTCGATTCGAGCACAAGGGAAAAACTCAGCCGGATCATTCGTGAAAAACAATAAAGCGATATTCCTTGGCACTTCGTGGGCGTTAATACGTGCCGAGACTCGTAAATGTTTATACAATTCATCATCGGCAATATTAATTTCGGTGGAGGCCAAATCGCTTTTAACATCAGATAAGAAATTCCTTACCAACGTTGGAGAGATAACGTTGATCGAAACAGAAGAATTACGGCGATCATCGAAAGGCACCTTGGCGGTCATCTGCATTAGTTGAGTCAAAATATCGCCCTTCGCTTCCACAGATTCACTTCCTTGACGAACAAAATAAGCTCTTTCGGGTCCATTAAGTGACTTGGGGGCTTGATAAGGACGCACGTCACCTCCAGGCACCCAAATAACCAAAATCTGCTTTTCTTTGTAAACTTCAGGAGAAATTACGGGCTGATATTCCGGATCGATACGTTTGCAATTTCCGCGAATTTGTTTTTGTATCTCATCAAGATTCAGATCTTCCAGGCCAACCGGTGGAAGTATAGGTAATCCATCTTTTTCTTCAACGCCAATAATTATATAACCGCCATTTAGATTAAAGAAGTCATTCGCAAATGCACATATTGTCCGAATCGCTTGTTCAAGAACCTGCTCCGACCAAGATTTCTTAAACTCACGTCGAACAGATTCTACTGAACGCGCATGAATAAGGTCGTCCAAATTTATAGGAAGTATTTTCATTATGCTAACTCCGCATTTTTAGATAACATCATTTTTTGTACGCTTTTCAATTTCCCGCAAATACTCCACAAACAATTCCGGTTCAAGCTGCTTCATCTCCTGGCGCGCGTCGAATTGAATTTCATTCTGCAAGCCCGATTGATCGATATAAAGACAGAGCGAGAATTGGCGCGTACGCTGCTCCGGTTCCAGCATCAGCTCGCTGCCGAGAATCGAGCGCTGTTGGCGCACCAGCGCAAGCAGGAAATTATTGCCGGACGGAATCTGCAAAATATCTTTCATCCAGGCGTGAATAGGCCATACCGCGCACGCCAAGCGCTCGCCATCAATCTCGTGTTTCAACACTTGCAGAAGCTTTTTTAATTCCGGATGCTGCAGCCGCTGTTGATCGACTTCGAAAGGATTGCTGAACAAGGCGCAGACATAAGCCATATTGAAATCCTTCCATCGCTTCAGCACATAAGCGGCATCACCAAGATAGCCCCAATGCAAAGCGCGCGCTTTTTCATGTGCGCTTGTAACAAGATTCAGCAACTCATGATGCGCTGCCTGCCATTGTTGCAGCGCAACATGCAAGACGCCGCGATGCAAAATTTCTTCCTTTTCAACACAGAAACCTTCCGGGGTAAATTGTCCAAGATGAAGCAGGCGGCGAGCGATGAGCTGCAGCAGATGCTGATAAGCCGGCCAAGGCAAATCGCCATGTTGAAAAGATTGCTGAACAGCGCGCCAAAACGCCGCCAGCTTGGTCGGAGAAGCTTGCGGCTTGACGCCGCGCTGATGGGCGTATTCCGAAAGCGTCACGAGAAAATCGAGGTCGGCAAGGCCAGGATCAATTTCTTTGGCAATCGCAAAGTGATCGCGCGCCGCCGCGAAATGCAGCTCATTCAATTGCCGCAAGCCGTTTTCTTTATGCTCGAGCGCGGCGGGAATGAATAGCTCGCTTTGCATCATGAACATAAACTATCTCCAATACTCTTCCCAGCGCCGATTCACCTTCTCACGAATTTCCTCGCTCATCACCAACGGCGCGGGGTAACCGGTTTTCCACATGGCGTCAATGCCCATCACACCGCGATAAATCGGGCTGATGCCGAGGAGTGACTGCTCGCTGAAAATCACGTCGCGCTCGCAATCGAAGCGCGTGAACACGCCCCAAATATAACTCTCCTGATTGTTTAAATCAACATCTTCGCTTACCGCCGCAATGATTTTTAATCCACTCAATTCCGGAATTCGCACCAAATGTTCGAGAATCTTGCGGCCATCATTTCCGGCTTTCACTAAAAGCAACGTATTTTCATGAACACGAGTTTCACGAATCGCTTGATATTCTTTGGGTAATTGCGAAAAAACTCGCTCGAACTTCTCCTGTTCCCGGCTTTTCTTAATCTCTCTCTCAGGTTTCACCGTGGCATCGACGATCATCTTGCTGCCGAGATTCATTTTGTAGGAAGTAAAATCCAGCGTATCCAGCGGCACTTTCGGAATCATCACAAAATCATAGTGCGGATCGAAATTCATTTTGATCTCGCGCAACACCGCGCGCCAGTCACGAACATTGACGTGATCGGAAACGAGCACGATGCACTTGGTGAGCGAAAGCTGATCGGTGCCCATCAAGCCAAGCGCGGATTTCATCGCTTCCTTTTGATAGCGCTGCTCGACGGAGACGACGAGCAAATTATGAAAACCGGCCTCGTAATAAGCCCACACGCTTTTAATCTCTTTGTGAATCAACCGCGCCAGCGGGCCGAGAATCTGTTGCGTCGCGTCACCGATGAATTTGTCCTCCATCGGCGGTTTGCCGACCACGGTGGCGGGATAGATCGCGTCGCGACGATGGGTGATTTTTTTTATATGAAAAACCGGAAAATCTGCGGCGTGAGAATAATGTCCGAAATGATCACCAAATGGCCCTTCCCACCGCGTCTCGTTGAGAGGAACTGTTCCTTCCAAAATAAATTCAGCATGAGCCGGCACGGCAATCTGAATCGATTTGCCTCGCGTCATCGGCACCGGTTTGCCGCGCAAGAATCCGGCGAACATCACCTCGTCGATGCCTTCCGGCAACGCCGCCACCGTAGCAAGCAATAGCGCCGGATCTGTGCCAAGTGCAACTGCCACTGCGAACTCACGACCGAGTTTTTGCGCTTGATAATAATGAAACCCGCCGCCCTTTTGAATTTGCCAGTGCATGCCGGTCGAACGCTCGTCGTAAACCTGCATGCGATAAATGCCGACGTTGCGTTTGCCGTCGCGCGGATCGTAGGTGAAAACCTGGCCGAGCGTAATGAAGCGCCCGCCATCTTCCGGCCAGCATTTTTGAATCGGCAACTGCGCGAGATTCGGCTCTACCACCATTTCTTGTGAAATGGCGCGTCCGCTTCGCTTCGGTCGCGCCGCGAGAAAACGTTTCACCATCGGCCAGTGATCGAAAATCAATCGCGGCTTCGGCGGCATCGCGGCTTCGACAAAATGAATCAACTCTTCGCCCAGTTGGTCGGGAGGCTTGCCGAGCGCCAACTCAATGCGCCGCTCGCTCGCCAGCAAGTTGATCGCCAGCGGAAACTTCGCGCCTTTGACGTTTTCAAAAAGCAAAGCCGGCCGCTTCTCCAACAACGCGCGCACCGCGATCTCGGTGACTTCCAATTCCGGATCGACTTCAACTTTGACGCGATGCAGCTCGCCGAGAGATTCGAGGTAACGGGCGAAATCGCCGAGAGTTTTGTATTGCATTCTTAAAAAATAAGTTCGTAGTTTCCGCCTTTAAGCGTCGAGCTTCCAATAAAAGTTGAACGCCTGAAGGCGTCACTACATACATTCATTTTCATCATTATCGAGTATCGATCCCAACATGGGCGATCACTCAAACTGTTTTCAAATATTGATGAACAAACGACACCGCCACGGCGCCTTCCCCAACTGCCGAGGCGACGCGTTTGATTGAGTCGTGCCGCACGTCGCCGGCAGCAAAGATGCCCGGCACGCTGGTCTCGAGCAAAAAGGGATCACGCGGTTGCTTCCATCCCTTGGGGCGACGGCCATCTTGCATCAAGCTCGGCCCGGTTAAAATAAAACCGGCGTTATCACGCTCGACCACATTCGCCACCAAATCTGTGTGCGCCGCCGCGCCGATGAAGATGAACAGCGCCGCCGCCGGCAGCGTTTGGGTTTCTCCGTTTTGGTTATTGCGCAGCACGATTTCTTCGAGCCGATCTTTGCCTTTGACTTCAGCCACTTCGGTATGTATCAGCACTTCAATATTTTTTGTCGCGGCAATTTGATCGATCAGGTATTTCGACATGGTCGCTTCCAAGCCGCTGCCGCGCACGAGCATGGTGACTTTGCCGGCGTAGCGCGAGAAAAACATCGCGCCTTGGCCGGCGGAGTTGGCGCCGCCGACGACAAAAACCGGTTGGCCGGCGTAATGCGCGGCTTCGGTCAACGCCGCGCCATAATATACTCCGGCGCCGGTGACCGCCGCGATTCCCGGCACTTTAAGCTCGCGAACCGATACACCAGTCGCGATGAGCAACGCGTGACAACTCAGCTCCGTTCCATCGGTTAAGGTGACGAAGCGATACGGATCATCGACCCGCACGTTGCTCACGGCTTGCGTGGTCAAAATCTCTGCGCCGAGACGTTTCGCCTGCGCCGTGGCACGACGCGCTAGCTCGGCACCGCTCAAACCATTTGGAAATCCCAAATAGTTTTCGATACGCGAGCTGGTGCCCGCTTGTCCGCCGGTGGCCTGCTTCTCGATCATCACCGTGCGCAAACCTTCGGAAGCGCCGTAAACCGCCGCGGCCAAGCCCGCCGGCCCGGCGCCGACGATGATCAAATCATAAAACGGCTGAGTCGCGCGCGTTTGCAAACCCACCTTCTCCGCCAAAGCGCGGTTATCCGGTTCAATCAAAACACTACCATCCGGAAAGAACACCACGGGCAAATGATGTCCATCTTTATTAACGGCGTCGACCAGCGTTTTGGCTTGCGAATCCTTTTCAATATCCAACCACTGATACGGAATTTGATTGCCCGCCAAAAAATCTTTGACCGCGTGACTGTTAGCCGACCAGAGCGCGCCGGCGACGCGAATGCCATCGTACGGCACCGGCACGGTCGCGGCCCATTCGCTCAAAACATCGTCCAACACCGGATAGAGATGTTGCTCCGGCGGATCCCACGGTTTCATCAAATAATGATCCAACCCGATCTTGTTGATGCTGATAATCGCGGCCTCGGTGTCGGCATAAGCGGTGAGCAGCACCTTGCGCGTGTCGGGATAAAGCCGGCGCGCTGCGTCCAAAAACTCGGTGCCGCTCATCTGCGGCATGCGCTGGTCAACCAGAAACAACGCCACGGGCGCATTGCGCTGCTTGAGCTGGCGCACCATCTCCAACGCCTGCGCGCCGGAGCTGGCTTTGATGAGGCGATAGTCATCGCGATAATGCTGCCGTAAATCACGTTCGACCGCGTTGAGCACGTGCGGCTCGTCGTCGAGGATTAGAATGTGGGGTTTGGCCATGTTACACTTTTTACTTGAACGCTCTCTTTACAAAAATAATTTCAAGCTGATATATCAGGAAGGGGATTGGAGGGTCTTAAAATACTTTGCATTTGCTGATAAAACTCAAAGGCATCGAGCACTTCCACGCCATACTCGAAAAGCTGTTTTCTGAGATTCTTATCGTCCAACAGATCGTTGTCCTCCGAAACCAAATTTTGCACACGTCCTAAGATTGAGCAATCAACAAATTTGTCATCATTTACATCACGGCAGAGTTTCAATGAAAATGCCGGTTCCACGAAAATTGCTTTTTGCGCAACCAACTCGACCAACTCGTCAACTTGTTCCACATCATAGCCATATTTCTCAACCAACCAAGGGCGTTTTAACACGTCCTCAATTTCTTCGAGAATTTCTTGCGAGGCAACCAAAAGAAAGTCGTCGACCTTCCAATGCTCGACAATCTTGTCACTAATATTTCCCTTGCGAATCAATGATCTGATGAAAATATTCGTATCCAAAACTGCCCGAATGACTTTAATTGGATCGGGCACTTCTAACCTCGTTGAGTGCCCGTGACAAATCCGCCTCGACTTCCTCTTCGGAAAACTCGGCAAATACTTGACGAAAATGTGCCACGGTTTTTTCCCATTCTGCCTTCCAATCTATGCGGGTCTTGCTTTCGAGAAATTGCCGAAGCTCCTCGCGTTCCACTTCACTAAGACGGTCAACGAGAGGTATAACCTCTCTAAGTGTAACTACTTCTGATACGCTAATGCTCATTTTTTCACCTTTTGATAATTAAAAATGACAAAGCATTATTTTAAAAAGCCAGGATATTCGTGTCAACGAACAGCCGCTTAACGCCCTTCATCTCCATAAATATCCTCCCGGCGGAATGTCGAATCAGCAGGCCAGGCTTCCGATCTCAGCACATTCAACGCCAGCGGCGGTTTGGAAATTTGAACATTCGAAGGCGCCGCGCCGTCATCAATAACCAACAGCACACGATGTTCTCCAGGTGGAATGCTCTGGGGAAACTGAACGACCAGTTTGCCATCAACCGAAACGGTGGCAGTTGTTTGTATGGATTTCATATCATCCTCAATTTTTTTCGCAAAAACGGCTTGTTTTGATGTTCAGGCCGTCTTACAATTTTAAATATAACAATTTGAGCAACCGGTTTCAACAACTAAATTTTTCATATACGTGATTTGCGCACTTATTTCTTTAATCAAAAAAACTATTCGGAAAAGCATTAAAAAAATCCGCGTGAAATTCATTTCTGTGGGATTTCCATTTCAGTGGGCGAAACGTTCATCGGCAGCCGAATTTCAAAACAAGTCTTTCCCGGCTGCGAGCGCACGGCGATCTTGCCTTTGTGTTTTTGGACGATGATATTGTGGCTGATGTTCAAGCCCAAGCCGGTGCCCTTCCCCGGCGCTTTCGTCGTAAAAAACGGGTCGAAAATTTTCGCTTGAACCGCCTCCGGAATTCCCGGTCCATTATCCTCGATTTCGACAACCACCCACTGTTCTTCCTGTCGCGTCCTTAAAGTAAGCTCGCCGCGGCCTTGCATCGCATCGACGGCGTTGTCGATGATGTTCGTCCACACCTGGTTCAGCTCGCTGCCATAAGCCTGGATGCGCGGGAGATTTTCGGCATACTGGCGATGAACATCGATTCCCACTTTCAGCTTGTTGCGCAGCATCACCAGCGTGTTGTCCAAGCCCTCATGTACGTCGACGGATTGCACCGGCGCTTGATCCATGTAGGTGTAGGCTTTTAGCGCTTTGATGATTTCAGCCATGCGACCGGAGCCGTGGCCGAGTTCTTCGAGCAGACTATGGATCAAATACGTGTTGCTGAGCCAGGCAATGACCGCGGGAACTTGCGCCGCCGTGAAATTTTCCGCCAGCGCTGCCAAAGAGTTCTCGTTATAACCAAGACTCACCAAAGCCGGTGCGAATTCCCAGGCGTTTTCGATGCCGCGCGCTTCCATCCACATTTTCATTTGATCTTCGCATTCACAGCGCATGATCGCATCGAGATCGGTGGGCTCGGCGGCGCGCTTTTGAGCGAGTTGGTCATACGCCAACAGCGTGTCGATTTGCGCCTTCGTGAGATTTGACTCGCCCAATTTCAGCAGAGCTTGCTGGGCTTGCGTGATGGCCGCGCGCAGATGTCCGGCCCCGCGCTGCACGGCGGCGATGGGATTGTTCAGCTCGTGCGCCATGCCGGCGCTGAGCTTGCCCAGCGTTGCCAGCTTCTCGCTTTGCCGCAGCATGACTTCCTGTTGCAAATACGCCCGCTCCAAATCGCGCAGCTTTTTCTTCTGCAAGCTGGCGTGTAATCTCGCTCGCAACAGCACCGGATCGAATGATTTGGGCAGATAATCCTCGGCGCCCATTTCAATGCATCTCACCACACTGCTGATCTCATCCACCGCTGAAATCATAATGACCGGAATATCCCGCAGCGCGCTGTCATTTTTCATTTGCTCCAAAACTTGATAGCCGTCCATCTCCGGCATCATAATGTCGAGCAGCACCACGTCGAACCCCGCATAGCGGGGCGCGCGCATCATCTCCAACGCCTGCTTGCCATGCTCTGCCAAAGCGACGGAATGACCCTGCTGCTCCAGGCCGGCGGAGAGTTTGATGCGGTTCATCCGGTTGTCGTCAACGACGAGGATGTGGCCGTGTTGGTTGGTCATGAAAGCCTCCTTAATGACCTCCCTTTGCCTTTAAAAGAATGGTTGATTGGGGCTCCATAGATGACATTTACCAGATCCGTTAAAGGCGCATCGAAAATGGCGTTTAAAAATAACCGCGCGCCAAAACGCTATTTTCTGCGTCATCACGAAATAGATAAAGAAAGTCTTTCGGGCTATCAAAAACAAGATCGACGTCCAAGTACAGCCTATACTTGTTTAGCAAAGCGACCATCTTGGCAATGGTCTGTTTGGATGTGCCCGATACTTGCTGCAATTGACCTAGCCACTCCTCATAACGCGCAATCGCTTGTGTCACTCTTGTTCTGTCACTAACAGGAAGTTTCGGATTGTCCAGTAAAGCTCGTAATTTGTCCCCATGAGGCGTTGGCAGTTGTAACATTCGTATCTCTCCGGAAAGAACCTTGGTAAGCAGCATCGGCATTAAATAAAGGTGAGGACGAAACATTCGCCAGAACTCTTAATGCGTCTCTAATGTCATCTTTGGATTTATCTGGAGCCAACGCATATACGTTCTTTAGAATATCTTTGGCCACATCACGCGCATACTCCGGAAACTCTGTGCTTGGAGCATGAGCTGGTGGTTTAAAATGCAAAATATCTTCAAGTATTCGTTCTCCGAATCTATTCGTGAACGCTCTTTCCTGCCTGAGAACCAAGTCAAAACCCAATGCTCTATGAGCCACTTCGCCCACGATTTCTCCGTTAAAAAAACGCGCCCCCCGAATCATCGACTCTCGGCCAACGATAAAAATTACTCGGCTATCCGGTTCAGCCACTCGATATATTTCTTTTAAAACTTGTGCAATATCTAAGGTGTATTGAATGACAGTAAGATATCTGTTTCCACGGTGCTTTCTATTCGAGCCTATTTCAGATTTAGCCGTCGCCAGTAGATTCCAGCCCAATGCCTCCGTTGAAGCGCGGTATTGTTGGTGATAATTATGCACATTGATGTATGGCGGCGAAGTAATAACCAAATTAACTGAGTGATCGGGCAAAGGAATGCTACGCGCATCAGAGTGGCAAATCGTAATCGGCTCTTCGGAAAATGGCAATTTATCAACCACCTTGGCTAACTTGCTCCACACTTCTAAAACACGCCTTGTTGAGAGTCCTGGTTTATAATAGTCCAGCAAGACAATTAACGCCTGAATAAGAATTTGCTGCAATGGCTCGCGATCATTAAAGGCCATATTGACGAGAGCGGTTTTAATTGTTTCTTCGTCAAAACGTTGAGACTTTTCCATTTGGAAAATAGGCAAGTCCTCTGCAAATGCTCTATCAAGCAAAAGGCCTGTCTTGTCCAGATATTCCTTGCGCAAAGTATTGGGGCAGTTAATAAAGGAATAGATTCGGGCAAGTATAATCGCTGCCGGGTTTATTTCCACGCCAAAGGCTTTGATGCCCATCCTCCCGGCTTCAAGCAAAACGGTACCACTGCCCAAAAATGGATCCAAGAGAACCGTATCAAAAGTGGCATATCGTTCAAGAAGCGCCTGCACTAGTTGAGGAGAGAATTGGCCATTCCATGGCAACGGGTTGCTCCGAGTTTTAGTCTCGATATCAAGAGCGGCCTGGGGAATATCTCTTGCATCAATCAGAGTATTGGAATAAATCCCAGACAAAAGATTCATTGATTCCACCTCAGCCTCACTGCTTGTTCTTATCAAAAGTTATTTTGGATGCTTGAGTCGAAGGGTTACAATAAGATATTGTATGATTTGTTGACAAACAAGTTTTTTATAAAGAATTGTTCAGCAATGTAATACCACAATAGAAATGTCATGTTTCCGCTCGATAGAAATGTCAGGTTTTTGTTAATTGGAAATTCACCCGTAACGGAGGAATTTCCCGGAATGACAGGAACACTGACGATGAATC
>Ga0187892_10002195_pt1 | contig 40648 bp, 42 predicted proteins | sample MA1701073metaG_FD_139345 | JGI IMG/M metagenome (GOLD analysis project Ga0187892, IMG submission 139345) | Bio-ooze microbial communities from a basaltic lava cave in the Kipuka Kanohina Cave System on the Island of Hawaii, USA - MA170107-3 metaG ... | reverse complement strand
GGGCATCCAGCAGGTGCTGGTCATGGGCGGCAACACCGCCATCGACCCGGCCGTCGTGACGGCCGTGCAGGCCATCAACTCGATCACCGTCCGGCGCTTCGCCGGGACCAACCGGCTCGACACGGCCAGGCTGTTCGCCGAGTTCGCCGTCAACTTCCTGGGCTACGACCGCACCGCGGTGGCCGTGGCCCGGGGCGACGGCTTCCCCGACGCGCTGGCCGGCGGCCCCTTCGCCGGCGTCATGCCGGCCAAGGCCATCGTGCTGACCGAGTCGCCCACCTCGGCCGGCGCCGAGACGCTGGCCTTCTTCCGGGCGCGCCAGGGCACCAGCGGTGTCTACGGGGCTCCCACCCCGCTGACCCCGATCGCGGCGGTCAACGTGCTCGGCGGCACCGGTGCGATCACCGACGCCACCGTGTCCTCGATCCTGGGGGCCGTCTCCCAGGCGTAGCCGCCCTCACCGGCACGACGGTGTCACCGGCCTCCGGCCGGTGACACCGCCCCCCACTGGCGAATCGCGTAGAGAACCGGGCCGGTTTCCGGCCCGGTTCTCTACGCGATTCGGGACCGGATGAGGTTCAGGGCGCCGCCGGCCCGGAACCACGCGATGTGGTCGGGCGACATGGTGTGGGTGGCGGTGAAGCCGACGGTGGAGCCGTCGGCCTTGGTGAGCCGGCAGTCCACGAGACGCTCGGGCGCCAGGTCGGCCAGGCCGACGACCGAGACCCGGTCGGTCTCGGCGATCTGGTCGTAGGTGGCCGGGTCGGCGAAGGTGAGCGGGAGCACGCCCTGCTTCTTGAGGTTGGTCTCGTGGATCCGGGCGAAGGACCGGACGAGGACGGCCTTCGCCCCGAGGTGGCGGGGCTCCATGGCCGCGTGCTCCCGGGACGACCCCTCGCCGTAGTTGTGGTCGCCGACGGCCACCCAGCCCAGCCCGGCCGCCCGGCAGTGACGGGCGGCCAGCGGGAACGGCTCGGTGGCGCCGTGTACCGGGCAGCGGCCGGCGCCGGCCACGCCGGTGAAGGCGTTGACCGCGCCGAGGAAGAGGTTGTCGCTGATGTTGTCGAGATGGCCGCGGTAGCGCAGCCACCGGCCGGCCGCCGAGATGTGGTCGGTGGTGCACGTGCCGGCCGCCTTCAGCAGCACGGGCAACTCGAGGAAGTCCCGACCGTCCCAGGCGGCAAAGGGCTCGAGCAGCTGCAGCCTCTCGCTGCCGGGGCGGACCACCACCTGGACGGCCGACCCGTCCTGCGGCGGCGACACCAAGCCGGCCCGGCCGTCCTCGTAGCCGAGGTCGGGCAGGTCGTCGGCTGACGGCGGATCGAGGTGCACGCCGTCGATCTCGCCGTGCACCGGGTCGAAGTCCAGCGTGCCGGCCAGGGCGTAGGCCATCACCGTCTCGGGCGAGGCGACGAAGGCCAGCGTGGACGCCATGCCGTCGTTGCGCTTGGGGAAGTTGCGGTTGTAGGAGTTGACGATCACGTTGACCTCGCCGTCGGCCACGTCCTCCCGCTTCCACTGGCCGATGCAGGGGCCGCAGGCGTTGGCCAGGACCGTGGCGCCGACCGCCTCCAGGTCGGCCAGCAGGCCGTCCCGCTCGATGGTGGCGCGCACCCGTTCGGAGCCGGGCGTCACCAGCAGGGGGGTCTTCACCCGCAGGCCGCGGGTGGCAGCCTGGCGGGCCAGGTGGGCCGCGCGGCCGATGTCCTCGTACGACGAGTTGGTGCACGACCCGACCAGCGACGACGAGATGCGCAGCGGCCATCCCTCGGCCCGGGCTTCGGCCCCGATGGCCGACACGGGCCGGGCCCGGTCCGGCGAGTGGGGGCCGTTGATGTGGGGCTCCAGGACGTCGAGGTCGATCTCCACCACCCGGTCGAAGAAGCGGACCGGGTCGGCGTCCACCTCGGGGTCGGCAGCCAGATGGCCGGCCGCCGCCGCCTCGTCCGCGTCGTCGGCAGCCTGGCCTCGGCCGGTGGCCCGCAGGTACTCGCCGGCCCGCTCGTCGTAGGGGAACAGCGACGTGGTGGCGCCGATCTCGGCACCCATGTTGCAGATGGTGGCCCGCCCGGTGGCGCTGATGCTGGCCACGCCCGGGCCGAAGTACTCGACCACGGCGCCCGTGCCGCCGCTCACCGTCAGCAGGTCGGCCACCTTCAAGATGACGTCCTTGGGCGCGGCCCAGCCGCTCAGTGAGCCGGTGAGCCGGATGCCGACGACCCTGGGCCAGCGCAGGCCGAACGGGCCGCCGACCAGCACGTCCACCGCGTCGGCGCCCCCGACCCCGATGGCCACCATGGCCAGCCCGCCGGCGTTGGGCGTGTGGGAGTCGGTGCCGATCATGAGCCCGCCCGGCGTGGCGTACTGCTCCAGCACGACCTGGTGGATGATGCCCGAGCCGGGCTTCCAGAAGCCGATTCCGTAGCGGGCCGAGACCGTGCGGAGGAAGTCGTAGACCTCGGCGTTGACGTCCTCGGCCACGGCCAGGTCGGTCGGGCCGTCGACGCGAGCCTGGATCAGGTGGTCGCAGTGCACCGTGGTGGGCACCGCCACCCGGGCCAGGCCGGCCGTCATGAACTGCAGCAGCGCCATCTGGGCCGTGGCGTCCTGCATGGCCACCCGGTCCGGGCACAGGTCCACGTAGGACCGCCCCCGCTCCAGCCCGGCCACGTCCTGCCCCTCGGCCAGGTGCGACATCAGGGTCTTCTCGGCCAGCGTGAGCGGTCGCCCCCAGGCCTCCCGGGCCTCCCGCGCTTTCGAGTGCATAGGCGTCGGATTCCGACGCCTATGCACTCGGGACGCGCGGTCGGTCACGTGGCGGCGCCGCCGCGGGCGCCGGCGTCGGACTCCATGCGGCGGATGCGCCCGATGGGGGCCACGTGCCACATCTTCTCGACGGCGGCGTCCCAGTCGGACAGCAGGGTCTTGGCCCGGGGGGAGCCGGTCAGCTCGAAGTGGCGTTCGACCAGCCACCGCAGCTCCTGCTCATGCTCGGCGTCGGGCCGCTCGGCCTCCACCAACGCCGAGTTGAGCCGGGCCGTCAGCCGGGCCGCCGGGTCCCAGACGTAGGCGACGCCGCCCGTCATCCCCGCGCCGAGGTTGTAGCCGACCGACCCCAGGATGACGACGGTTCCGCCGGTCATGTACTCGCACGCGTGGTCGCCGGCACCCTCGACCACCGCGGTGGCGCCCGAGTTGCGGACGCCGAAGCGCTCGCCCACCGAGCCGGCCACGTAGAGGTCGCCGCCGGTGGCGCCGTAGAGGCAGGTGTTGCCGGCCAGCACCGGGTTGCCGGCGTCGTCGGCGGGCGGGCGGATGACGATGCGCCCGCCGCCCATGCCCTTGCCGACGTAGTCGTTGGCCTCGCCCGTCAGGTCGAGCTCGATGCCGTGGGTGATGAAGGCGCCGAGGCTCTGGCCGGCCGAGCCGTGCAGGCGCACCGAAGCCGTCCCGGCCGGCGCCCGCTCGCCCCACTCCAGCGCCACGGCACCACCCAGGGCGGCACCGACGGTGCGGTCACGGTTGGTGATCGCGTAGTCCAGCGTCATCTCGGCGCCGTCCCACAGGCCGCGGTAGGCGTCGGCCTCGAGGCGGTCGCCCAGGGCGGAGCGGGGGCGCTGCAGCTCGACGCCGGCCACGAAGCGGCGGGGGCCGTCGGCCGGGGCCGGCGGCGCCAGGATCGCACCGAGGTCGACGCTGTCCAGGCGGGCATCGCCGGTGACCTTCTGGCGCAGGCATTCCACCCGGCCGATGGCCTCGTCCAGCGATGCCAGCCCGAGCCCGGCCAGCAGCTCGCGCACCTCGCCGGCCACGAAGAGGAAGTAGGCGGCGACGCCCTCGGGCGTCCCGGCGAACTTGGCCCGCAGATTGAGGCGCTGGGTGGCGATCCCGGTGGAGCACGTGTCGCGGTGGCAGGCCCGCAGCATGATGCAGCCCTCGGCGATCATGGCCGCCGTGCCGAAGGAGAACTCGTCGGCGCCGAGCAGGGCCGCCACCACCACGTCCCGCCCGTTCAGGAAGCCGCCGTCGACCCTGACCCGCGCCCGCGAGCGCAGGCCGTTGGAGACCAGGGCGGCCTGGGTGTCGGCCAGGCCGAGCTCCCACGGCATGCCGGCGTGCTTGATCGACGACAGCGGCGACGCCCCGGTACCGCCGTCGGCACCCGAGATGTGCACCACGTCGGCCAGCGCCTTGACCACGCCGGCCGCCACCGTGCCCACGCCCTCTTCGGCCACCAGCTTCACCGAGACGTCGGCGTGGCGGTTCACCTGCTTCAGGTCGAAGATGAGCTGGGCCAGGTCCTCGATCGAGTAGATGTCGTGGTGGGGCGGCGGCGAGATGAGGGTGACGCCGGGCTGGGTGTGGCGGAGCGCGGCGATCTCCTCGCTGACCTTGTGCCCGGGCAGCTGGCCGCCCTCGCCCGGCTTGGAGCCCTGGGCCACCTTGATCTGCAGCTCGTCGGCGTAGGCGCAGTACTGGGGCGTGACGCCGAAGCGGCCCGAGGCGATCTGCTTGATCCGGCTGTTCTTGTCGCCGGTGGCGCGGCCCCGTGTGGCGAAGCGGTGGGCCGATTCGCCGCCCTCGCCGCAGTTGGACCGGCCGCCGATGAGGTTCATGGCTTCGGCCAGGGTCTCGTGGGCCTCGGCCGACAGCGACCCGTGCGACATGGCCCCGGTGGAGAACCTCGTGGCGATGGCGGTGACCGGCTCCACCCGGTCGAGCGGGATGGCGGGGCCGGACGGCACCAGCTCCAGCAGGTCGCGAAGCGTGGTGGCGGGCCGGTCGTTGACCAGCGCGGCGAACTCGGCGTACATCTCGTCGCTGCCGCCGGCGATGGCCCGCTGCAGCTTGTGGGCCATGGCCATGTTCTGCAGGGCGTCGACCACCGTCTTGTCGTGGAGGTGGTAGTCGCCCTTGCGCATCGACCGGTAGTAGCCGGGGTTGGGCAGCTTGGCCCCGTTGACCTCGGCCGGCGGCCAGGGCGCGGCGGCGTGGTTGGCCAGCGCGTCCTCGCCCAGGGCGGCCCACCCGAGCCCCCCCACCATCGACGGGGTGCCGGCGAAGCACAGCTCGACGACCTCGTCGGCCAGCCCGACCACTTCGAAGATCTGGGCGCCGCGGTAGGAGTCGACGGTGGAGATGCCCATCTTCGACATGATCTTCAGCACGCCGTCCTCCGCCGCGGCATGGAAGCGCTCCTGCGCCTCCTGGCTGAGCAGGTCGGAGTCCTCGGAGCTGTCCGCCTCGGCGGCCACGGTGGCCAGCGCCAACCGGGGGCAGATGGCGTCGGCGCCGAAGCCCAGGAGGCAGGCCAGGTGATGAACGTCACGGGCGTCGTCGGCCACCACCACCAGGCTGGTGCGTGAGCGCAGCCCGCTGGCGACCAGCGCGTGGTGTACCGCCCCTGCGGCCAGCAGCGAGGGGATGGGGGCGCGGGCGGCCGAGACCGGTCCGTTGTCGATGACGAGGACCCCGGCGCCGTCGGCCACCAGCTGCGGGGCCCTCCGGCATAGCGCGTCCACGCCGGCCCGCAGGCCGCCGGGGCCGAGGGCGACGGGAAAGGTGGCGTTGAGCCGGGCGGCGCCGAAGTCGGCCGTCTTCTCGTCGGCCAGCACGTCGACCGTCGACGGGTAGACGAAGAAGGAGTCGAGGGCGATGAGCCGGGCCGCCTCGGCCGACTCCTCCAGCAGCGGGCGGCGCGGCCCCACCAGCGTGCGCAGGCTCATCACCAGGCGCTCGCGCAGGTGGTCGATGGGTGGATTGGTCACCTGGGCGAAGCGCTGGCGGAGGAAGTGGTGGACCGGCCGAGCCCGCCCGGCGAACACCGGCAGCGGGGTGTCGTCGCCCATGGAGAAGGTGGGCTCCTTGGCATCGACGGCCATGGGCTTGAGCACCATGCGCAACTCTTCGGTGGTGTAGCCGTGTGCCAGTTGGCGGGCCAGCAGCTCGTCGGCGGGGGGCGGCTCGGCCACGGCCGTTCCGGGCAGCACGCGGCGCAGGCCGTCGGCCGCCCACCGGGCGTACGGGGCGGCGGCCGCCAACCGCTCCTTGCACTGGGCATCGAGGATGGCGCCCCGGGTCGGGTCGACGAACAGCATCTGGCCGGGGCCGAGCCGCCCGCGCGTCACCTGGCCGCGGCCCGACACGTCGATGGCACCGGCTTCCGAGCAGCACACCACCAGGCCGTCCTCGCAGATGGCGAAGCGCAGCGGACGCAGGCCGTTGCGGTCGAGCGCAGCACCGACGCCGAGGCCGTCGGTGAACACCAGACCGGCCGGTCCGTCCCACGGCTCGACCAGGCAGGCGTGGTAGCGGTAGAAGCCCCGCACCTCGGAGTCGAGGTCGCGAGCCCCCTCCCACGCCTCGGGCACCAGCATGGCGACGGCATGGCGGATGTCCCGCCCGCCGCGCACCAGCAGCTCGACGGCGCTGTCCAGCTGCCCGGAGTCCGAGTCTGCGTCGTCGATCACCGGACGGAACAGCTCCTCGGGGCCGAGGCCGGCGGCCTCGGTGCCCAGGACCGACCGGGCCCGCATGCGATTGACGTTGCCGGCGATGGCGTTGATCTCGCCGTTGTGGCACAGCGTCCGGAACGGCTGCGCCCGCTCCCAGGTCGGGAGGGTGTTGGTCGAGAAGCGCTGGTGGAAGATGGCGAACGGGGCGGCGAACCGGTCGTCGGCCAGGTCCGGGTAGTAGCGGGCCAGCAGGTCGGCCGCCACCAGGCCCTTGTACAAGACGGTGCGGAACGAGCAGCTGGCCACGTAGGTGCCGTCGGTGGTCGCCCCGATCCGCCGGCGCATGCGGTACGCCGCCGCCTCCTGCCCGCGGCCGGCACCCGAACCGCTCTCCAGGATCGCCTGGAGGTGGGTGGGCGCGCTGGCCCGCGCCAGCTCGCCGAGGTGGGCGTCGTCGGTCGGTGGCGTCCGCCAGTCCACCACTCGCAGCCCTTCGGCGGCGGCTGCCGCGTCGACTGCAGCCCGCGGGTCGTCGCCGCGGACGAACAACGATGCCACGCCGTGGCCCTCGCCGAAGATGGCCGGTGGGATCGGGGCGAGGAGGCCCGAGCCGTCGGAGGTCCGGGAGTCGGCGGCCACCGCGCCGCGGTGGGTGAGGCATGACAGCCCCGACAGGGCTGCGTCCACGACGGCGCGACCGGCGCGTCCGCGGGCGTCGGCGGCAAAGCCGATGCCGCAGGCGTCCTGCTCGCGGAACCGGCGTTGCGGGGTGCGCTCGTCGGAGCGGGGCATGGGCGACCTCTGTTCTCGGGCCGGCCCCGATGGGGCCGGACTGCTGACCGGGGCGCCTTCTCCGTTGAAGGCACGAGCTGGGAGGAGGCGCCATGGCCGAGAAGCGCACCGCCCCGGAACGACTGGGACCCGAGTGTAGCGGTCGGCAACCCAGTGACCCTTATGTATCAACCGCGGCGGTACCGCCCTCTTTGGGGCGACCCGTCAAGCGAAGGAGCAGCCATGAGCACCGAGGCGATCAGCCATCATCCGAACGGTCCGGGGGACCATGGCCAGTCGGCGCCGTGCTGCCCGCAGCTGGCGCCGTGCCGTGTGTGCGACGTGCTCAACTTCCGGTACCGGCTGCCGTTCCGCACCACCGTCGTCGTGGGCGGCCAGGAGCGTCGCGCCGTGCCCGTAGAGGTGACCTTCCATTTCCGCCTGACCCGCTGTGCCGGGCCGCTCGCCCTGGGCGAGCTCCTCTACACCACCACACTGCTGCCCGGTGAGCAGGTCCGCCTGGCGACCACCGACCGGCACAGCCGGTTCAGCTTCGACAGCGAGTCCAAGCTCTCCTACCGCCACGAGGCGACGTCCGAGGAGTCGTTCTTCATGGCCGGCATGGCCCGGTCGATGAGCGATCTCAGCGTGGTCGAGAACACCAACGCCTCGTCGACGTTCTCGGAGTCGTCGGTGGGCGGCGGCGGTGGCGCCGGCATCAACCTCGGCTTCATCAGCATCGGTGGTTCGGCCTCGGCCAGCTCCCACGACGCCAGCTCGGCCAGCACCCTGGCCCGCAGCCTCAGCCGCCACGCCGAGGCGTCGTCGTCGCACATGGAAGTGGCCACCCGGGCCACCGCCTCGACCTCGATCGGCTCCGTGGCCTCTCGGACCCACCAGCAGGGCGAGTCGGAGGATCATTTCGAGTCGGCCTCGCGGGTGTTCAAGAACCCGAACCGCTGCCACGCCCTGACCTTCTTCTTCTACCGGATCGACAAGTGCCAGACCCTGAAGTTCGAGCTGGTCGCCATCGAGCGCCGGGTCGACGACGCCGCGGCGCCGACCGGGGTGGAGCCGCGACCAGTGACGCCGGGGACCGGCGTCGGCGTCATCCCGCAGTCGCTGCCCGCCACCAGTGGCAAGCGCCTCGAGGTGGAGCGCATGGCGCGGGTGAGCGCCGTCGAGCGGGTCACCTTCGAGACGGGCCAGGATCGCCGGATCGGCACGGCGCCGTTCGCCGGTGCCGCGCTGCTGACCGCGGTCGCCACGCCGATCCCGGCCGCCGCCCGCCAGGCGGCCCTGGAGCAGGTCGACAAGCAGCTGGTCGCCGAGGGGCTGCTCGACGCGGTCGGCGGCGAGGCCACCGCCGCCACCCGGGCCCGGCTCGGCTGGGAGCGCGAGCTGTCGATCCCGACGCCCGGCGTCATGGTCCGGGGCTGCCTGGACGAGTGCGACATCTGCGAGGACTCCCTCGACCGGGAGATCGAGCTGGACCTCGAGCGCAAGGCACTGGAGAACCAGCTGCTGAAGCGCCGGATCGAACTCCTCGACCAGGCCCAGGAGTACCGGTGCTGCCCCGCCGGGGCCGAGGAGCCGACCGGGTAGGGCTTCGGCGGTCCGCACCCGCAGTGCACCCGCACGGCACCCGTACTGGGCCCTGCGGGTGGCCGGGGGCCGTGTACCGTCCCGGGCCGTGCTGCTCCGCCTGGGCCCGCGCCGCTACGACGTGGCCACCCGGGCCCTGGTGATGGGCATCCTCAACCGCACGCCCGACTCCTTCTACGACAACGGAGACCACTTCGAGTTGCCCCGCCTGGTGGACCGGGCCGCGGGGCTGGTGGCCGACGGTGCCGACCTCCTGGACGTCGGCGGGGTGAAGGCGGGGCCCGGCCCCGAGGTGACGCCCGACGAGGAGCTCGACCGGGTGGTGCCGGCGGTCGAGGCGCTCGTGGCCCGGTTCGACCTGGCCGTCTCGGTGGACACCTGGCGGGCGTCGGTGGCGGCCGCCGCTTTCGCGGCGGGCGCGTGCGTGGGGAACGACATCAGCGGGTTCTCCGACCCGGGGTACCTACCGGCCGCGGCCTCGGCCGAGGCCACCGTGGTGGCCACCCACATCCGCCTCCTGCCTCGCATCCCGGATCCCGCCCCTCGCTACGACGACCTGATCGGCGACGTCGGTGACCACCTCGCCGGGCTGGCCCGTCGGGCCGAGGCGGCCGGCGTGGCCCCCGGCCGCATCGTGGTCGACGCCGGCCTCGACCTGGGCAAGACGGCGGCGCAGTCGCTGGCGCTCCTGGGGGCGTCGGCCCGGCTGGCGTCGCTCGGCTACCCGCTCCTGCTCTCGGCATCGAACAAGCCGTTCCTCGGCGCGTTCCTCGACCTGGCTGTCGACCAGCGGGCCGAGGCGAGCCTGGCCGCCGCCGCCCTCGGCGTCAGCCGCGGGTGCCGGATCGTGCGGGCCCACGACGTGCGGGGCACCCGGCGCGTCTGCGACACCCTGGCCGCCGTCCTGGAGGCCGGATGAGCGAGCATCGATGAGCCCCGTCAGCGGCCCGGGAGGCCACGCCTGGCTCGTCAAGGGCGACGATGCGGTGCTGGTCGGCGACGTCGTCCGCCGCCTGGTCACCGACCTCAGCGGCGGCGACTCCCTGTGCGTCGAGGATCTCGGCGGGGACGACGTCTCGGTGGGCTCGGTGGTCGAGGCATGCCAGACGCCGCCCTTCCTGGGCGACCGCCGGGTGGTCGTCGCCCGGGACGTGGCCCGGTTCTCGGCCGACGACATCGTGCCCCTGCTGGCCTGGTTGGTGGCGCCGCTCGACACCACCAGGCTGGTGATGACGGCCGGCCCCGGCCGCCTGAACGTGAAGCTGGCCAACGCCGTGAAGAAGGTGGGCACGGTCATGGAGAGCGGACCGGGCCAGAGCAGGGGCGACCGGGCCGGATGGCTGGACCGCCAGCTGGCTGCCGCGCCCGTTCGGCTGGACCGGGCGGCCGCCCGCCGGCTGGCCGAACACCTGGGCGAGGACGTCAGCCGGCTGGCGGCGCTGCTCGAGACCTTGGCCGCCACCTACGGTCAGGGGGCGCGGGTCGGCCTGGCCGAGCTGGAGCCCTACTGGGGTGGGGCGGGCGGGGTGCCGCCCTGGGAGCTCACCGATGCCCTGCACACCGGCCAGGCGGCGGCGGCGCTGCGGGCCCTGCACCGGATGCTCGACGGCGGCGCCCGCCACCCCCTCGCCCTCATGGCCACGCTGCACACCCACTACGCGGCCCTGCTCCGGGTCGACGGGGCCGACGTGGCCGGCGAGGCGCAGGCGGCCGAGCTGCTGGGTATGGCGCCCTATCCGGCCAAGAAGGCCCTGGAGCAGGCTCGCCGCATGGGCTCGGCCCGGGTCGGGCGCGCCGTCGAGCTGCTGGCCGCGGCCGATGTGGACCTGCGCGGCGCCAGCGGGCTGCCGCCGCAACTCGTCCTGGAAGTCCTCGTCGCCCGGCTCTGCGCGCTGGCCCGGCGGTGAGGCGGGGTCAGTCCTCGGCGGCGGTCCGGGCCAGGCGGCGCATGAGGCGGGACTTGCGGTTGGCAGCCTGGTTCTTGTGGATCACGCCCTTGGCGGCCGCCGTGTCCAGCCGCTTCACGGCCAGTCGCAGCGCCGCGGCGGAACTCTCGGCACCGGACTCGGCGGCGGAGACGGCCGACTTGACGCGGGTCTTGATCTCCGAACGGACGGCCTTGTTGCGCTGACGGCGCCGCTCGTTCTGGAGGTTTCGCTTGATCTGGCTCTTGATGTTCGCCACGGTCGACCCAGGCTAGCAGCGAGATCGCGGCTCCTACGATGGCCGGAACGTGATCCCCCTCGAACGCCTGCGCAACATCGCCATCGTCGCCCACATCGACCACGGCAAGTCCACGCTCAGCGACCGCATCCTGGAGCTGACCAATGCCGTGGACCCCCGCGACATGCGGGCGCAGTACCTCGACTCGATGGACATCGAGCGGGAGCGGGGGATCACGATCAAGGCCCAGAACGTGCGGGTCACCTGGGGCGACCACGTCATCCAGCTGATCGATACGCCCGGCCACGTCGACTTCGGGTATGAGGTGAGCCGCAGCCTGGCTGCCTGCGAGGGCGTCGTGCTGCTGGTCGACGCGGCCCAGGGGATCGAGGCCCAGACCCTCGCCAATTGCTACCTGGCCATGGAGAACGACCTCGAGGTCGTGGCCGCCCTCAACAAGATCGACCTCCCGGCGGCCGAACCCGAGCGCTACGCGGCGGAGATCGAGAAGGTGCTCGGCATCCCGGCCGGCGCCATCCTGCGCATCAGCGCCAAGACCGGCGCCGGCGTGGCGGCGCTGCTGGACGCGGTGGTCGAGCACATCCCGCCGCCGGTCGGCGATCCCGAGGCACCGCTGCAGGGCCTGGTCTTCGACTCCTCCTACGACCAGTACCGCGGCGTCATCAGCTCCGTGCGGGTGGTGAACGGCACGCTGCACACCGGCCAGCGCCTTCGGTTCATGCAGGCCGGAGCCACCCACGACGTGGAGGAGATCGGCACCCGCACGCCGGCACCGGTCCCGGTCGCCGTGCTCGGCCCCGGTGAGGTGGGCTACGTCATCGCCGGCATCAAGGATGTGTCCGAGGCCCGCGCCGGCGAGACCGTGACGGCCCCGTCGCGCCCGGCCCCCCGCCCGCTGCCGGGCTACCGCGAACCCAAGGCCATGGTGTTCTGCGGTCTGTTCCCCGCCGAGGGCGACGACTTCGCCGACCTGCGCGAGGCGCTGGAGAAGCTCCGGCTCAACGACTCGAGCTTCAGCTACGAGCCCGAGACCTCGGGGGCGCTCGGCTTCGGCTTCCGCTGCGGCTTTCTGGGCCTGCTCCACATGGAGATCGTGCGGGAGCGGCTGGAGCGCGAGTTCGACCTGGCGCTCATCGCCACGGCACCGTCGGTGGCCTACGTGGCCCACCTCCGCGGTGGGCGGGTCGTCGAGGTCGACAACCCCAGCGCCATGCCGGGCGGCGCCGAGCTGGAGTCGATCGAGGAGCCGTTCCTCACCGCCACGGTGCTGCTGCCCGCCGAGTACACCGGCACGGTGATGGACCTCTGCCAGACCCGACGGGGCGAGATGGTGAAGATGGAGTACCTCTCGACCGAGCGCCTGGAGCTGGTGTACCGGATGCCGTTGGCCGAGGTGGTCGTGGACTTCTTCGACCAGCTCAAGTCCCGCACCAAGGGCTACGCCAGCTTGGACTACGAACCGGCCGGCTACGAGGAGTCCGATCTCGTGAAGATCGAGATCCTGCTCAACGGCGTGCCGGTGGATGCCTTCTCGACGATCATCCACAAGTCCAAGGGCACCGAGTACGGGCGCCGGATGGCCGAGAAGCTGCGGGCGCTCATCCCGCGCCAGATGTTCGACGTGCCCATCCAGGCCTCGGTGGGCGGCCGAATCGTCGCCCGGGAGACGGTCAAGGCCAAGCGCAAGGACGTGCTGGCCAAGTGCTACGGGGGCGATATCACCCGGAAGCGCAAGCTCCTCGAACGCCAGAAGGAGGGCAAGAAGCGCATGAAGAGCATCGGCCGGGTGGAGGTGCCGCAGGAGGCGTTCATCTCGGCCCTGCGCCTCGACGAGTAACCAGCGTCGGGGGTGACCGGGCACCCCTCGGTACACTTGGTGGGCGTGCTGGACGATCGTAAGGCGGCCATCCTCCGTGCCGTGGTGGAGGAGTACATCGACACCGCCCAGCCGGTCGGGTCCTCGCATGTGGCCCGCGCCGCGCAGGTGGCGGTGTCGTCGGCCACGGTGCGCAACGAGATGTCGGTCCTGGAGCGGGACGGCTATCTCGTGCAGCCCCATACCAGCGCCGGCCGCATCCCCACCGACAAGGGCTACCGCGCCTTCGTCGACCAGCTGACCGGGCCCGGTGTCCTGGACAGCTCCAGGCGGGAGCTGGTCCGTGACTTCTTCGCCAGCGCCCACGGGGAGTTGGAGCAGCTGCTCCACGACACCACCCGGCTGCTGTCGCACCTCACGGACTACGCGGCCGTGGTCGTCCGGGAGCCCGACGACGCCGTCACCGTCCGCTCGGTGCAACTGGTCGGCCTGGCGCGGCGCGTGGCGCTGGTGGTGGTGGTGCAGTCGAACGGCGCCATCGAGAAGCGGACCCTCGAACTGCGTCCCGACGTCGACGACGACCGTCTCGCCGCGGCCGGCTCGCACCTGGCCGCCGCCATGAAGGGCCGAAGCCTGCGCGATCTCGGCCCGGCTGGCCCCACCGGCGACGAGGAGACCGACGCCGTGGTCGCGTCGGTGCTGGCCGCGATGGCCGGCGGCGGCACCGAGGAGGAGGGAGGCCAGGTCTTCGTCGGCGGCGTCTCGCGTATGGCCGCCGCGTTCGACGCGGTCGAGGTGGTGCGCCAGGTGCTGGTCACCCTGGAGCAGCAGGTCGTGGTGGTGAGCCTGTTGCGTGACGTGTTGGACCGCGGGCTGTCGGTGGCCATCGGCGCCGAGCACGGGCTGGACACGCTGGCGTCCTGTGCCGTGGTGGTCTCCCCGTACCAAGTTCCCGGGACCGGCGGTGGCACGATCGGCGTGCTGGGCCCGACCCGCATGAACTACCCGCAGGCCTTGGCCGCGGTGGCCCTGGTCAGTCGCCGCCTGGGCGACCGGGTGGCCGAGGGTTAGCTTCTCGTGGCGATGACGGAGGACTTCTACGAGCTGCTGGGCGTGCCCCGCCAGGCCAGCGACGACGACATCAAACGCGCCTACCGCAAGCTGGCGCGTGAGCTGCACCCCGACGCCAACCCGGGCGACCCGGCGGCCGAGGAGCGCTTCAAGTACGTCACCGTCGCCTACGAGACCCTGCGCGACCCCGAGCGCCGGCGCCGCTACGACGCCTATGGCATCGACGGCCTGCGCAGCGGCGCCGGCGGTGCCGACCCGTTCGCCGGCTTCGGCGGCGGCCTGGGCGACCTGTTCGAGGCCTTCTTCGGCGGAGGGGGGAGCGGCGCCGGTCGGGGCGGGCGCCGGTCGGGCCCTCCTCGTGGCGCCGATGCCGAGGTGTCGATCATGCTCGACTTCGAGGAGGCGGTCTTCGGCGCCGACAAGGAGCTCACCGTCCGGACGGCGGTGGCCTGCGAGACGTGCGCGGCCACGGGAGCCAAGCCGGGCACCTCGGCCACGACCTGCATCCAGTGCGCGGGCGCCGGCGAGGTGCGGACGGTGCGCCAGTCCATTCTCGGCCAGATGGTCACGGCCCGTCCTTGCCCGCGGTGCAGCGGCCTCGGCCAGCAGATCACCTCGCCCTGCGAGGCGTGCCGGGGCGAGGGTCGGGTGACCGAGGCCAGCACGATCACCGTGCCGGTGCCGGGCGGCGTCGACACCGGCAACACCCTGCGGCTGGAGGGTCGGGGCCAGGCCGGCCCTCGGGGTGGCCCCGCCGGGGACCTGTACGTGCATCTCGGCGTGCGTGAGCACGACCGGTTCACCCGCCAGGGCAACGACCTGGTGTACGAGCTCCACCTGCCGTTCACGGCCGCCGCCCTCGGGGCCCACCTCAGCTTCGAGACCCTCGACGGGGCAGAGGATCTCGTCGTTCCGGCGGGCACCCAGACGGGCCGGGTGTTCCGGCTGCGGGGCCGCGGCGTCCCGCAGGTCAGCGCCCGGAGCCGGGGCGACCTGCTGGTCCGGCTGGTGGTCGACACGCCCACCGAGCTGACCCCGGCGCAGGAGCGCCTGATGCGGGAGTTGGCCGCCGAGCGGGGCGAGGACGTGGACCCACCGGGCACCGGCCTGCTCTCGCGCATCCGCGGCGCCTTCAAGTAGCGGCACCGGCGGTGCGGGAGTCGGCCGCCCACGCCTTCGTGGCCGACCTCGACGCGCCGGTCGTCGACGCCGAGGACCGCCATCACCTGCAGCGGGTCCTGCGCCTGCGGCCGGGCCAGGTCGTCTCGGTGGCCGACGGCTCCGGGGCCTGGCGCCCGTGCGCGTGGCGGGCCGACGGTTCGCTGGAGCCCTCGGGCGAGGTGGTCGTGGAGCCGGCCCCGGCGCCGGCGCTCACCGTCGGCTTCGCGCTCACCAAGGGGGCCAAGCCCGAGTGGGTGGTCCAGAAGCTGACCGAGCTGGGTGTCGACCGGATCGTGGCCTTCCCGGCCGAGCGCTCCGTGGTCCGGTGGGACGGTGCCGCGGCCGGGCGCCACGCGGCACGGTGGCGCACCGTCGCCCGCCAGGCGGCCATGCAGAGCCGGCGGGCCCGCCTGCCCGAGGTCGTCGGCGTCGTCGCCTTCGCCGATCTGGTGGGCGACGGCGCCGCCCTGGCCGCACCCGGCGGCGGTCCGATCTCGCTGGCCCGCCCCACCGTCCTCATCGGGCCCGAGGGCGGCTGGTCGGCCGCCGAGCTGGCCTGCGGCCTGCCCCAGGTCGACCTCGGCCCCACCGTCCTGCGGGCCGAAACGGCCGCCCTCGCCGCCGCCACACTCCTCGCCGCCCTCCGGTCGACCTCATGACCGGCATGACCGAACCGCGTAGGGAACTGGGGCGGTTTCCGGGCAGAAATCAGGCCCAGTTCGGCGTCTACGTCCACGTGCCGTTCTGCGCCCGGCGCTGCGACTACTGCGCCTTCGCCACCTGGACCGACCGCCACCACCTCATGGCGGCGTACGTCGCCGCGTGCCGGGTCGAGGTGGCGGGCGCCGCGCTCCCCGTCGCGACCAGCGTCTTCGTCGGCGGCGGGACGCCGAGCCAGGTGCCCGGCCCGATGCTCGCCGGTCTCCTGGCGTCCATCGAGCGGGCCGAAGGCGCCGAGGTCACCGTGGAGTGCAACCCAGACGACGTCACTGCCGCGCGGCTCGACTGCTACCGGGCGGCCGGGGTCAACCGGCTGTCCTTCGGTGTGCAGTCGATGGCGCCGCACGTCCTCGCCGGGCTCGGCCGGTCGCACGGCCCCGAGGCGGTCCGGACCGCGGTGGCCCACGCCGCGGCCGCCGGTTTCGCCGACTTCAACGTCGACCTGATCTACGGCGGGGCGGGGGAGACACCCGACGACTGGCGTCGCACCGTGGAGGCGGTGCTCGACCTCGACCCGGCGCCGCCCCACGTCAGTGCCTACGCCCTCACGGTCGAACCCGGCACGCCCCTGGCCGCCGACCCGTCCCGCCATCCCGACGACGACGACCAGGCCGGCAAGTACCTGGTGGCCGACGAGTTGCTGGGCCTGGCCGGGCTGGCGTCCTACGAGATCTCCAACTGGGCCCGGCCGGGGCACGAGTGCCGCCACAACCGTCTCTACTGGTCCGGCGGCGACTACCGCGGCATCGGCTGCGCCGCGCATTCCCACGCCCAGGGGCGCCGCTGGTGGAACGTGCCCACCCCGGAGCGGTACATCGCCCGGATCGAGCACGGGCGGCTCCCGGTGGCCGGCGATGAGCAGCTCGACCAGGCGGCGCAGCATCTGGAGGCGCTGCAACTGTCCCTGCGGACCGCTGACGGTGTTCCGGCGGCGGCGCTCGACCTCGACGGGCTGTCCGGTCTGGTCACCGTCGACCCGGACACCGACCGGGCCACGCTTACCACCCGCGGTCGCCTCCTGGCCAACGAGGTCAGCCTGCGCCTCCGGCCGCTAAGTTCAGGCCGGTGAGGCGACCGATGGCAGTGGCGCTGGTGCTGTGGCTGGGCGCGGTGCTCGGTGCCTGCGGGGGTGACGACGGCGGCGGCCGCCTGTCGGCGGAGGCCTTCGCGGCCCGGGCGAACGAGACCTGCACCGAGTTGCAGGACGAGGTCGAGGCGACCTTCGCCGACCTCCCACCCGACGGCGAACCGGCGCTGTACCAGGGCGTCATCAAGAAGCTGGTGCCCTTGGTCGACGGGGGGGCGGACGACCTCGACGAGCTCCAGCCGCCGGCCGACATCGAGGCCCGCTTCGACGAGGCCCTGGCGGCGATGCGGGCCGGCAACGACAAGGTCCGGGAGGCGAGCCAGTCGCCCGAGGCGGCGGCGACGATCTTCGCCACCGACCGGGACCCCTACGACGACGCCAATTCCATCTTCGACGAGCTGGGCCTCACCGAGTGCGGCTCCGGTGGCACCGACGACGCAGCGTGACCTGAAACCGATTCATGCCGGCGCCGGTGGCGGTGCCGGTACCGTCAGCACCTGGCCGGGATAGAGCAGGTCGGGGTTCCCGGGGTCCCGCAGCTGCGACCGGTTGACCTCGATGAGCTGCCGCCAGTAGCCGTCGACCTCCCGGTCGCTGGGCGGACGGGACCACGCCTCGGCCAGGACCCGCTCGGCCACGGCCCAGAAATGCTGTCCGGGCTGGACCTCCCAGGAGCGCTCCGGCACGCCAGCAGGTGCCGGCTCAGGCTCACCGGGCGCCTCCTGCGCCGGCCCGTCGGGAATCCGGTGCATGGTGACCACGGTGGTGACCGCGCCCGCGGCCGGGGCCTGGGCCGCGGCCGGCGGTGCGGCGCGACCGGCGAGGGCGGTGGTCGCGGCCAGCGACAGACCGAGGGCGCCCCCGACGAATCGACCGACCATCGGCGCCGTGACCGCCGACGCGAGCGAGATCAGGGCACCGCGACGGCTCCACCGGGCCAGGACGGCCAGCCCGGTGGCGATCAGCAGGTACCACGCGATGCCCAACGCGGCCAGCCGGAGCAGCGCGACGATCGACTCCTCGGGGGCCCGGTCGGCGAACCACCCGCCCAGGTCCGAAGGCGAGGTCACCGGCGGCGGGGCCAGCCGGCCACCGAGGCGGTGGAGGAGGGCGACAGTGATCCCGAGGAATCCGCACCATCCCGACAGCCGCCTCATCGGCCGACGACCACCGTGACCGGTTCGCGGCCCGGTGCGGTCACCAGCAACTCGGCGCAGCCGTCGCCGTCGACGTCGGCCGGTTCCAGGCCGGTGGCGCCGACCACCTCGCCGACGGGCCGGGCGACGACGTCACGCCCCGGCTCGGCCCAGTCGTCGAAGGCGAACACCTCGCCCGTCGACGGGCGCAGGAGCGCCACGGTCGGCCGCCCTCGACAGCCCCAGTCCCCGGTCACGGCGGCGTCTCCGGGCGCGCCGAGCCGGTAGCGCGCCCCGTCCTCGGTTGTCAGCACGCCGTCCCGAAAGTCGAGTTGGGTGCGCGGCCACACCAGCGCGGCGACGGGCGCGGCGGTCGTCGTCGTTGTCACCGTGGTGGTCGTGGTGCTGGACCGACGAGCGCTCCGGGTCGTGGCCGGCGGGGCCGGCGGGGCCGCCGACTCCGTCGCCGGGCGTGGATCGTCCGCCGCCCAGCCGCCGTTCAGGATCCAGCCACCGGTCAGGATGACGCCCACCAGCCCGGCGGTGCCCACCAGAAGCCGCCGACGGCCGAGCTCGGGCCGCAGCCGCGATCGACGCTCGGTCGGGCGCGCCACGGTGAGGGCGAGCAGGGACGCAGCCGCCGGTCGCGGCAGCCGGGCGCCCGGCACCTGCTCGGCGATGGCCGTGGCCAGCTGGCGTGCGCTACCGCGACTCGCCGGGTCGTCGGCTCGGGCCGCAGCCGCCAGAGCGGCCAGCGCCGGTGGGGCCGGCGGCGCCAGCATCGACCCGAGGGCCCGCCGCCCAGCCACGGCGCCCGGCGGGGGCTCGCTCCCGGCACGGTCGAGGAGGCCGGCGAGGAGCCGGCCGATGGCGGCGACATCGTCCGGCGGCCGGCCGCGACGCCCCAGGCTGCAGAGCACCGGCCGGCCTTCCGGCGTCACCAGAACGTGGGTGGCGTCGATCCCTCCGTGGACCACGCCCCGCTCATGGAGCTCGGCCACCGTGGCGGCAACGGCGCCGACGACGCCGGCCACCTCCTCGGGGGAAAGCGCTCCGATATCGGCAAGCACCCGCCCCTCCACCCAGCGCGTCCGCACCACCCCGTCGACCGCGTCGACCAGCTCGACCACGCCATGGTGGCGCCCACGCTCCAAGTCGACCGCCTCGGTGTCGGCCCGGGCGGTCCGCTTCGAATGGAGCATGTCCATGAGATAGCATGAAACAGCTCGAAAAGGCAACTACTCAGCAGCGACGAACTGCTGTCACCGTCCCCGGTGCTCCTTCGACGGCGCTGGCCACGGCTCGTCCGGTCACCGTGGTGCCCTGGGCCGCGCCGGGGACGGCCTTGGCGAACAGGTACGGGACGTACCCGGTCAGGGTGACGCATACGACCGGGCCGGCCGTGCGCACCTCGGCGGTGACGCCCTCGACGCCCCGAACGGTCTGAGCGGCCAGCGCCTGATCGACCACCCGCTGGGCGAGCCCGGGGTCGACCGCCAGGTGGGCGGCTGTCCCGGCGCCGTACAAGGCCTCGTCGGAGAGCGCGGCGACCGCCGCGTCGTTGGCGGCCGCCGTGGCGGCATCCGCCAACTGGCGTTGGCCCAGGAAGGCGATGGCGGAGTCGACGGCGATGGCGCCCAGGACGACCAGCACCAGCACACCGGCCGGCACCAGCATGAGGACCGATCCCTGTTGGCGGCGGTCAGGGGGCACAGCGCGCCTCGTCACCCAGGCCGCTCCGGTAGGGGTCCACGATCTCGGAGTGGTCGGCCCGCACGGTGAAGCCGGTGCCGGCCCGGGCCACGAACGGGACGACCACGACGGGCACGCGGTAGCGCACGGTGGCCATCACGCGGGCGCAGCGCCCGAAGGGCGTGCCGGTGACGTCCACGTCGGCGCGGGCCCACTCCCGTCCGTAGCCCTCGAGGGCATCGCGGGCGGCGGCGGCGGCTGCGGCGTCGGCGGCGACCGCGGTCGAACTCTCGACGTAGCCGCGGGCGGCCTGCCGGGCGGCGGACGTGACGGCCAGCTTGGCGTCGATCACCCCCCAGGCGTTGGCGACAAGGAGCGTCCCGAAGACGAAGATGAGCATGCCGAACACCACCGCCTCGAGGCCGGCGACCTGGCCGTGCTGGTCGCGGGTCAACGGGCCCGCTCCACCCGCACGCGAACCGTCCGCTCGATGTCGCCGAGGCCGACGCCGTCGACCAGGGCGCGAGGCAGGACCGATGGCCGCTTGGCGCGCACCGTGAGCCCGACGACGTCGGCGTCCACGTCCCAGGTGAAGGCCACGTCGGCGGCGTACGCGCCGAGGCGGCTGCGGGCGTCCGCCTCGGCGGCGCCGGTACTGGCCGGGTCGAGCCGCCCGCCGCCGCCGGCCACGGCCTCGGCCGCGTCGAACGTCACGCTGGTGACGACGGAGGTGCTGTAGAGCCCGAACACGATCTGCACGGCGAACAGGACGAGCACCAGGAAGATGGCACCGCCCAGCAGGCTGGCGACGACGCCGGTTCCCTCTTCGCCGCCGGGCCGAGCCCTACTTGATCTTGTCCAGCTCGGTGTTGACATTGGTGTTCGCCTTGGTGAGCGTGTCCTGGAACAGCGTCCACATGAGGACGCCGAGGAAGGCCATCACCAGCACCGCGATGGCGGCCGAGATCACCCCCTCGCCGGCCTCGTCGCGCACCAGGCGGGACCGTAGGGCCAGCCGGGCGGTGGACTGCTGGACGTACATGCTGAGGAGGCGGTCGTTCATCGCTGCTGTTCCTTTCGTTTCACGATCCGGAGAAGAGGCGCAGAGCCTCGAGAAAGGGGATGGCCATGAACACCACGCCCGGGATGAGCGTGGCGACGGTCACCGGGACCCAGACCTGCTGCGACCGCCGCTCCATGGTCTCGACGAGCTCGCGCTGCACGTCGCGCCGGATGGCCCGGGCCTCCTCGGAGATCAGACGGCCGAGGTCGCTGGCCTCACGGTCAAGGGCGAGGACGGGCACGAGCCGATCGAGTGCGGGCACGCGGGCCAACGCGGCCCACTCCCGGAGCGCATCGGCTTCCGACAGGCCCTGCCGCACCCGACCGGTCACCCGCCGAAGGTCGTCGGCGCCTGCGCCGGCGCCCCGCGTGGCCAGGCGGTTGAGGCTGGCGCCCAGCGAGTAGCCGGCGGCCAGCAACATGGCCAGCTGCTCGCTGAGAACGGGGAGCTCCAGGAACAGGCGCCGCTGCCAACGGGCCGATGCCGCCGACAGCTGCTGCTCCACGACGAGGAACGCGAGCAGCGGGGCGCTCAGGAGCAGGATGACACCCAGCAGGGGAGCCGGGCGCAGAGCTGCCGTGAGAAGCGCGGCGGCGCCGAGGGCCCCGAGGCTCCAGCCCAACTGGCGCAGGCGGAAACCGGCGACGTCCAGGGGCGAGTGCACGCGTGCCAGACGGAGGGCGAGGGTCTCGCTCACGCCGAAGGCGCGGGCCAGGTGCTCGCCGATGCGTTCGGACAGCGGCCCGATCACATCCTGGAACGACTCCAGCGAGAGCAGCCCGCGCGCCGGCGCCCGACCCATCCCGCCCGGGGTGTAGGGGCGGAGCCGCTCGGCCAGCGGCGGCCGGGCGAACCATCGCATCTCCGACAGGACGAGGGTGACGCCCGCCCACAGGACGATGGCGCTGACGACCGCCATCCTCACGGCGGGCCACCGCCGTGCCGCGCCGTCTCAGTCATGGAAGACCCGCTCCTCCTCGGGTAGCCGCAGGAGGCGGCTCGCCCAGAGCCAGCAGGCGGCGATCACCGCCAGGCCGCCGCTGACGGCCAGCTGCCCGGCCGGCGTCTGGTACGCCTGGCGGCCGGTGCCGATCGACAGGCCGGCCAGGGCCATTCCCAACGGCACGATGAGGACGAACCGGCGGGCGAACCGGACCCCCGCCTGCTTGGCCTGCGCGTCCTTGCGGCCCTGGAGGTCGGCCACCCGGTCCTCGGCCAGCGCGGCCAGCCGGCGATCGAGGTCGGACCCGCCCACCTCGTAGGCCACCAGCAGGGTCTCCAGGGCGGCGTCCGCGGTGGCGTCGGCGAGCCGGGCCTTGAGCGTTGCGATCGTCCGCGGGAAATCGGTGGACAGCAGCCACTCCCGTTCGGCGGCGGCAAAGGTGGGCCGCAACGGGTCGGGGCCGCGGCGTCCGACCTCGAACAACGCCTGCGGTACCGATCGGCCCATTGCCCCGGTCTGGATGCGGATCTCCTCGATCAGTCGCGGCCACGCGTCACGGCTCCCCGCCCGCCGCCGCGCCCGCCGGCTCCGGGCCGAGCTCACCGGGATGGTGGCGGCCAGTGCGCCGGCCACCAGCCCCGGGAGCAGCCCACCGAACAGCGCATAGGCCAGCGCCGCCCCGACCAGGAACAGCGCGCTCATCACGGCGGCGAACTGCCGAGGCTGCACGTCGGGCAGCCCGGCCTGGACGAGCCACTCGACGGTGGCCCGGCGCCGCCGCCGCCCGCCGGCCGCCGGCCCGACCCCCAGGCCGCCCCAACCCATGGCCACCGACGTGTAGGCGAGGAAGACGCCGTAGGCACCCACGAGGGCGACGGGCAGCGCGGTGATCACTTGCGCACCCGTCGGGCCGGCCGGCGTGGCGGATCTGTCGCCGCGGCAGGGAGGTCAGCCAGCCCCTCGGCGCGCCAGGGTGCGGCGTCCGGGTCCAGGAGCTGGCGGACGTCGTACCCGGCCACCTGGAGCGGCCGGGACGCCCGGCTGGGCAGGTTGCCGGTCCAGACCAGCGGGGTGTCGGGCCGCTCCCGGCGGAACAGCTCGGTGACCGTGAAGGCGGCGGAATCGGGGCCGGTCTGGAGATCTTCGACGGCCACGACCTCGTCCACCCGTACCCGGTCACCGCGGCGACTGCAGTGCACGACGACATCGACGGCCTCGCTCACCAGCGCGCTGAGTGCCGACATGGCCAGGTCGCGACCGGCGTCCGCCAGCTGGCAGATGAAGCGGAGCCGGGTCAGCGCCTGGCGCGCCGAGCCGGCGTGGATGGTGGTCAGCCCCTTGACGCCGGACGACAGCGTGAGCAGCAACGGGAGTGCCTCGCGGTCGCGGACCTCACCGACGATGGCCACGTCGGGCGCCATGCGCAGGAACCCGGCGACGAGGCGGCGGAGGTCGACCTCCTGGCGATCGGCCCGTGGTGGGCGGGTCTGCATGCTGGCCACGTTGGGGAGCGGCACGTCCGCTTCGAAGACCTCCTCGGCCACCACCACACGAAGCGTCGGGTCGAGCTCGGCCGCGCAGCACGAGAGGAGCGTCGTCTTGCCCGACCCCGGCGCGCCGGCGATCACGAGCGAGAGCCGGGCCCGCACGCAAGCCCGGAGGAAGGCGGCGACCCGATCGTCGAGCATGTCCCGCTCCACGAGCTCGGCCAGGCTCTTGAACGAGACCCCGGTGAACTTGCGGATGTTGACCAGCACGTGGCCGTCGCGGCCGACATCGCGGTGGACGATGTGGAGCCGGGCGCCGTTCTCGAGCTGGGCGTCCTGGAGCCCCTCGGCCGGATCGAGCTTGCGGTGCGACGCGGCGGCGTCGTCGAGGATCTTGGTGAGCGTCCGCAGGACGTGGTCGTCGTCGTGGAAGACCTCGTCGTGGTAGCCCGAGGGACCGTTGTGCCGCTTGACGAAGATGGCGCCCGGCGCGTTCACCATGATCTCCCAGACGTCCTCGTCGGCGAGGAGGGGCTCGAGCGGGCCGTACCCGGAGAGGTTCCGGTAGGCCCGCTCGGCCACGAGGGCGGGATCGGCGACGTCGAAGTCCCGCAAGCCGCGCTTGAAGTCCTCCGACCAGCGGGCCACCTCCTCGTCCACCAGCCGGCGCAGGACGGCGGACCCCTCGGGTGCACCCATGTCGAGCGCGATGTCCTTGGCCCGCTCCTGAGCGGCGCGTTCGACCTCGACGAGCGGCGACTGCCACGTCATCCGGTGGCCACCTCGCCGGGGGCGCCGTCCTCGTCAGCGACGGTCCACGAGCCCACTGAACCCCGGCGGACGAGGGTGGGCTCGCCCACCGAACGTCGTCGGTCGCCCGGTGCGGCGGCCAGGGTGGCGGCATAGGCGCCGGCCAGCGGCACCGCCAGGGCTGCCGGTAGGGCCACACCGTCACGCAGCGCCTCGTCGACCCGGCGGTCCGGAAGGAACAGCGCCGGGCCGAAGCTCCGGCCGCTGGCCGCGGCCAGCGCGCTGATGGTCGCGGTGATGTCGGAGCGCGACCGCCCGCCGCGAGGTGCACGGTTCACCACGGGGAGGACCCGCCTCGGTTCGACGCCGGCCGACTGGATCTCGTTGAGCACGCGGACGAGCGCGTGGAGCCCCTTCATCCCCGGGAGCCCGACGGCCAGCACCAGGTCGGCCCCGTGGGCGGCGGTCCGAGCCATCAGGTGGCGCTCCTCGACGTCGATGGACCCGCCCTCCTCCTCGCCCTCCAGGTCGGCGTCGATGTCGCACACCACCACGTCGAACGTCGACCTGAGGGATTCGAAGGCGGCCTCGAAGGCCCGGGGCCGGATGGAGGCCCAGCTCCTGGCCCGGCGCAAGCCGAGCAGCAGGTGGTAGCCGCGTTCCTCGATGTGAAAGGTGAGCGAGCGAACGTCGTCGCCGGCCGGTCGCCGCGACCGGTGGGCCTCGACGAGCTCCTGGACGCCGGGCACGACGTCGCGGGCGTCGTGGAGCATCGCCTGTTCAGCATGCAAGGCGAGGTCGGCCAGCACGACGGTCGGGGCGCGGCGGGCGGGGCCGGCCGCGAGCCCCTGGGCCAGCGCGATGGCCACCGTCGAGGCCCCACTACCGCCCGGTCCGCAGACAGCCACGACCCGGCCGCCGCCGCCGTCGCCCGGAGCCGGGCCGGTGGGCCCCGGAAGGGTCTCACCGCGGCGTACGGGCGAGGCGTGCGAGGTGAGGGGCTCGAGGAGGCTGGCCGGGTCGAAGTACTCCGGCAGCACGCCGGCCACGGCCAGGGCCGACCAGTCATGGCGAGCGCGCCCGTCGTCCACCACCAGGACGACGCAGCCCACGGCCCGGGCGGTCTCGACGAGATCACGGTCCAGCGCCGGGCAGGAGGCGTCCACCAGCACGGCGGAGAAGGGCCGGCCGGTGGCCAGTCGGGCCCGTACCTCCTCGGGCGATACGCACTTGACGAACTCGGCAGGGATGGCGCCCGAGTTGGCCCACTGGGCGACGGTGGCGAACCAGCTCGAGCGGGCCTGGGCCAGGCCGAGCAGGACGTACCGCTCACCGCCGTTCATCGACCGTCCGGCTCACGGCCCCACGGGCGGAGCGGGCGGAGCAACCGCCTCGGGAACCGGGGCGGAGGGGGCCGGGATCGGGCCCGGGCGCAGATCACCGCTCGGCGTGCGGTACACCGCGGCGTCGGGTGCGACCGCGTCCGGCGCCGAGAGGTTGCGGACCAGGCTGAGCGTGCCGGCGTTGGCGGCGTGGGCGATGGCCAGCGTGGTGGTCGTATCGGCCACCGACAGCGTGACCACCTGCTCGCCGGTGCCGGCCAGGCCACCGGTCGGATCGGACCGGCCGGCGATGCGGGCGCCGCGGGCGATGACCGCGGTGAAGGCGTCGGCGCCCGACCCGTAGGTCGCCAGGACGTCGATGAGTTCCCCCGTCCGCAGCTGCCCGTCGACGGCCCGGGCCGCCTCGATCGGGAACGAGATCTCCCGCCCGGCCGCTGACACCTCGCCGCCGACGAGGACGTCGCTTCGCTGGAGCAGTTCACCGCGGCCCACGGGCCCCAGCACGACGCCTCCCACGAGCGCGTCCGGGCGGGCGAACGCAAGCTGGTGCACCGACGGCGGCAGCTCCAGCCGGGCGCGGTCGAGATCGCCCGCAGTGATGCGATGGCCCAGGGCCAGATCGGATCGGGCCACTGCGTACAGGCGGGACTCGTCGGCCGTGGCGCCCAGGTAGCCGGCGAAGATGCCGACGGCCGACAGTGCGACCAGCAGGCCGCCGACCACGGCGCGGCCGCCCGGCAGCGGCCGGCGGCGGCGGACTCGGGCGCGCTCGGGGGCCTCGTCGGGCAGCCGAAAACGTTGGCGGACGGCCGTCTCAGCCATGGCGCGGCATCCTACGCATTTGGTGCAAAAGGAGCCGGTGGGTGCCGTTTGATGAGATATAGGTAGCTTACATGTAGTTTCAAGTCAACTTGTGCCTCGCAGGTCCCGGCCCAGGCGACCGGTGCGGGCGAAGGTGCGGCGCCGTGCGGGCTCCGAGAGGCGGAAGCGGGTCCACCACCAGGCCAGGGCGGCCAGGCCGGCCAGCTCCTGGGCGGCGAGGACGGCGGCGGGCCGGGACAGGCTCGGCACCGCGTCACCGTCGAAGCCCAAACCCGACGCCGGCCACCAGAACACCGCCGTCCTGGCCCACATGGCGTCCAGGAGGAGGTGCAGGAAGGTACCGATCGGCAGCGCCAGGAGGCGCCGGCGCCGCCCCCGCCGGCCTCGTGTGGCCAGCATGACGACCAGTAGCAGTGCGACGCTGCCGGCCAGGGTGTGGGTCGGGCCGACCCCGCCGAAGGCCAGGTCCACCACATCGGGGGCCAGGGCACCGGCCATCACCAGCCGGTAGTCGATGGCGGTGTCGCGGAACACGAACCACACGATCACCATCGAGAGCCCGGCGAACCAGAGGAGCACGACCGGGTGCGCCGCGTCAGCGCACGAGGATGCGGCCGCACGAGTCGCACAGCACGACGGCGTCGGCCGGGGCCCGCCTTATGCGGGCCACCTCGGCGGCGGGCAGCGTGAGATGGCACCCGGTGCACGAGGTGCCGACCAGCTTGGCGGCGCCCACGCCTCCGAGCTTGGCCCGCAGGGATTCGTAGGTGGCGAGCACGGGACCGGGGACGCCGACCACCGATGCCGCACGCCGGGCCGCCACCTCGGCCAGCTCCTGGTCGATGGCCGCCTCGGCGGCCGCGATGGCGGCCAGTAGTTCGGCCCGCCGCGCGTCGAGCGCGTGGCCGTCGATCGCCAGGCGGGCCAGTTCGGCGGCCACCTGCTCGCCCTCTTCCATCACGGCCAGCACCTCGTCGTCCAGGTCGGCCCGGCGGGTCGTGATCGAGGCGATCTCGGCCGTCATGGCCAGCAGGTCCCGGGTGGCGGACACCTCGCCGGAGTACATCCGCCGCTCGATGTCGGCCACGCGGCGGTCCATGCCGCCCACCTTCTCGTCGAGGCGGGCCTCGCGGCCGGCCGCGTCCGCCTGGTGCTGGTGCGTGGCCGCCAGCGCGGCGGCGTGGGCCCGGCGCCGGCCGTCGAGCTCGGCCAGGGCCGCCCGTTCGGCCAGATTGGCGCGACGGTGGCGCAACTGGTCGGCGGTGGTGTCGTTCGTCTGCACGTCCAGCAGCCGGGCCACGTCGCCCATCTCAGGGCGCCGGCACGGCTGGTGGCGGCGGGCTTTCAGGGGACGGACCCGGTGGCGAGGAGATGACGGGGATGGACGGCACCGGCGCGGCGGGCGCAGTGGGGTTTGGGACCGCCGTCTCAGGCGCCCCGGCGTCCGGCGCCAACGTCGTGGCCACCCGGACCGGTCCGGGGCGGGCGTTGGGCGCGCTCGTGTCGCGGATGTAGCGGCCCCTCGGGACGAGCTTCGGGTCGGGTTCCTGGAACTTGACCACCGGCTCGTCGTCCAGGGAGGCGGCCATGAACCGGCCCCAGATGGTGGCCGGGTAGGAGCCGCCGGTGACGTTGCGGCCGCCCACGTTGGTCATCGGCACGTTGCCGATGGGCGAGCCCATCCACACCGAGGTCGACAGCTGGGGTGTGAAGCCGACGAACCACGCGTTCTCGAAATTCTGCGAGGTGCCGGTCTTGCCGGCCGCCGGCCGGCGGGGCAGGCGGGCCGCGGTGCCCGTGCCGCGGTCGACGACGTTCCGCATCACCTTGATCGCCTGGCGCGCCGTTTGCGCCGAGAAGGCCCGCTGCCCCCGCCCGGGGCCCTCGAAGATGACCCTGCCCCGGCGGTCGGCCACCTGCTGGACGAACGTCGGCGGGTGGAACACCCCGTCGTTGGCGATGGCGGCATAGGCGGCCGCCATCTCCAGCGGCGTCACCTCCTCGGCGCCGAGCGAGATGGAAGGAAAGGTGTCCAGCCGGTCACGGGGGATCCCGAGCCGGACCGCCATGTCGACCACCTTGTCGAGCCCGACGGCCACGCCCAGCCGGGCGTACGCGCAGTTCACCGACTTGGCGGTGGCGTCGGTCAGCGACATCGTCCCGCCCGCCGACCCCTCGTAGTTGCCCGGCTTGTACACGTCGAAGCCGGGGACGCGCAGGGTGCAGGGCGAGCTGCCGTCGATGGTGTCGTTGGGGCTGAACCCGGCATCGAGGGCGGCCAGCAGGACCACGACCTTGAACGACGACCCCGGCTGGCGCTTGCCCTGGGTGGCCAGGTTGTACTGCTCGGTGCCGAAGTCGTCCCCGGCCACGAGGGCCCGCACATAACCGCTCGACGGCTCCACCGTGGCCAGCGCGCTGGTGAACTCGTTGCGCGTGATCCGCTGGGGCAGCACCTTGCTTCGGTGTTCCTCGGCCAGCCGCTGCAGGCGCGGGTCGAGCGTGGTGTAGATCCGTAGCCCCCCCTTGAACAGGGCGTTGTACCGCTCCTGCGCCGTCTCGCCCAGGCGGGTGTCGTCCAGCAGCCGCTGCTTGACCTCCTCCACGAAGTAGTCGTTGGGCGGCGGCAGGGGGGTGAACACCTGGTTGGGCAAGGGGTCCTGGCGCACGAGGTCGGCCTGTCCAGGAGTGAGGTCGCCGAGCGCCACCATCCGGTCGAGGGCGAAACTGCGCCGTGACGCGGCCGCCGCCGGGCGCCGTATCGGGTCATAGCCGACCGGGTTGCGGATGATGCCGGCCAGCAGGGTGGCCTGCCCCAGGGTCAGCTTCTCCACGCTGGTGTTGAAGTAGGTCTCCGCCGCCGCCTGCAACCCGTAGGCGCCGTTGCCGAAGTAGACGATGTTGAGGTAACGCTCGAGGATCTCCCGCTTGGACATCTCGTCCTCGAGGCGCACGGCCAGCACCGCCTCGCGTACTTTGCGACCGACGTTCTTCTCCGGCGTCAGCAGGGCGTTCTTGACCAGCTGCTGCGTGATGGTCGAACCGCCCTGGCGAACCTCCCCGGCCTGGACGTTGGTGACCAGGGCCCGGACGGTCGCCGCCAGGTTGATCCCTCCGTGGGACCAGAAGCGGTCGTCCTCCACGTCGATGACGGCGTTCACGACGTGCTGGGGGACTTGGCTGAGGAGCACCGGCGAGCGGTTTTCCTCCGCGTGGAGGACGGCCAGGAGGTTGCCGTCCTTGTCGTACACCAGCGAGTTCTGGGCGTCCTCACCCAGGGCGCCGATGCTCTCGCTGTCGCCGACCTTGCCCGCGCCGAGCATGGCCCGCGCCTGGATGAAGAGCAGCACCACGCCCAGGGCGAGGCCAAGGCCGCCGGCGACCACCGAGACGGCGAAGCGCGGCAGCCGGGACCCGCGATCGGTGGCTGGCGTCGTCACGGGCCGACCTTGACGGTGCCCTTCATGATCGGGTGCAGCGTGCACACATAGGGATAGTCGCCGGCCTTCTCGAAGGTGTGGGTGAAGCGACCGTCGTCCATCGTCTCGCTCTCGAAGGACTTGTCGTCGGCGACGACGTTGTGCGGGATGCCGCGGTCGTCGAAGATCCAGGTGACGGTGGCGCCGGCCTGCACCTTGATGGTCCCGGGCTTGAAGGCGATGTCACGCAGGACCACGTTCGGTCCGTCCACGCCGGCGGCGGGATCGGCCGAGTCGACGTCATCGGAGCCGCCGCCACAGCCCCCCAGGACCAGCGCGAGCGGGACGGCCACGAGGAGCCGGAGGCGGAGCTTCACCGGCCGCAGCCTACCGAGCGCCCGGTGGGGCTCCGGCGGCGGGACACATCTGGTCTGGCCTGGCTTGGCTGGTGGGCGTTGAGGGATTCGAACCCCCGACCGCTTGGTTGTAAGCCAAGTGCTCTGCCAACTGAGCTAAACGCCCGGTGCCCTCATTGTCGCAGAGCCCCTGTCGGGCTCCCGAGGGGACCGGGCGCGGTTGGCCGGCCGGCCGGGCGGCCGACCCGGCCGGCCGTGAACGGCTCTCCTGCCCCGCTAGGCAGTGAGCTGCGCGGGGCTCGGAGCGTTCTTGGGCGGGCGGCCCCGCTTGCGCTTGAAGGCCAGCACCTTGCCGTTGAGGAACAGCTGCCCGCCCCACACGCCCCATGGCTCTCGCCGCTGCAGGGCCCCGGTCAGGCAGACCGCCCGGATGTCGCACGTCCCGCAGATGGCCTTGGCCCGGGCGATGTCGTCGAGTTGCTCGGAGAAGAACAGCGCCAGCATCTCGACGGTGTCGGTGCGGCAGGCCGCGCGCGACCAGTCGACCCCCTCGTTCTCGTCGGGGCTCTCCCCGCTCACCTGCTCTGCGATCCACTCGGCGAGCATGTCGCCTCTCCCCTCATCTCGTTCGACGCTGAACTTGACGTACCGACCTGTTCGTGCTGCTCGCCCTGCCCGGGCCCCGAAAACGCAGCGAGGCCGCCGGTTTCCCGGCGGCCTCTGGGCCTTACTCCCGCAGCGGTTCTGGGACTTACCCAGAGCCATCTCCTGCGAGGCCCAGTGACCGCACGATGCCGCCGTTCTTGACGGCCGGGAGCGTGTGCACGGCACCCGGTCGGGCGCCGAGTGCGTACGACGAGGACTGGAAGGACCCGGCCCACGCATGCGCGCCGCAGGCAGCCATGGCCAGGGGGGAGCCGGTGCGACGGTGCATGGTGCCCACGGAACCTCCCTGTGCCAGGCCCGGGCGCGTCCCGGGGGGTCGAAGGTATCGCACCACGCCGGCCGGGCCGGCGTCAACCGATTATTCGATGGAACGGGGCCGGTGTGCCTACTGGTGCGAATCGCGCGCTCGGGCGGCGGCCAGGGCCGCGAGCAACGGGCCCGACGCGGCGGCGATCGGCGTGCGCCGGTCGAGCGGTCCGCGGGCGACGAGGTCGCGCCCTGTCGCGTCGGCGACGAGGGCGCCGGCCTCCCGGCAGACGAGCATGCCCCCCAGGTAGTCCCACGGCCCGTGGGAGTCGACGGTGCAGTCGACGTAGGCGTCCAGCGAGCCGTCGGCCACCGCGCACAGGTCCAGCGCGGCGGCGCCGAGGCATCGGAACTGCCGCCACCCGAGATGAGCAGGCGGCAGGCCGTTGAGCCCGACGAGGGCGTCGCCCAGCTCGGTGCAAGCCGTCGGGCTGACAGGGGTTCCGTCGCGCCGGGCCCCGCCGTCGCGAACCGCCTCGTAGCGAACGCCGCTGGCCTGGTTGGCGACCACCGCAGCCCGTGCTCCTCGGGCGTCGAGCACGCACACGCTCGTCGCGTACCAGGGAAGTCGGTACGACGCGTTGGTGGACCCGTCGACCGGATCGACCACCGCCAGCAGCGGGCGGTCGGCGTGGTGGAGGCCCGTCTCCTCGCTCAGGACGCCGAGCCCGGCCCGTTCCAGCACCGCGACGGCGGCCGCGTCGGCCGCCATGTCGGATCGGTACTGGCCGGGCCGGGTGCCGGCGACGCCCCAGTCGTCGAGCCCGCCCAAGGCGCGGGCGACCGCGTCGACGGTCTCGTGCAGCACGGCGAGCAGCGTGCCGTCGTCCATGCGCGGGAAACTACCGTTGCCGGCGGTGCCTCTTCGGGACGCGACGGCCGCCGACGTCGGTGAGATCTCCGCCATGATCGGCGAGCTGGCGGCGTTCGAGCGGCTCGAGCACGAGGTGTGCTTCGACAGGGCCGAGCTGGCCGCCCACCTGTTCGGTCCCGAGCCGGCGGCCCACGTCCTGCTGGCCGAGACCGCGGACGGGTCGGTGGCCGGGTACGCGCTGTGGTACTGGACGTTCTCCACCTTCCTCGGCCGGCGCGGGATCTGGTTGGAGGACCTCTTCGTGCGCCCCTGCCATCGCCGCTCGGGCTACGCCCGCGCCCTGCTCGGCGGGTTGCGCGACCGGACCGACGGGCGGGTCGAGTGGGCGGTCCTGGACTGGAACGAACCGGCCATCGCCCTCTACCGCAGCCTCGGGGCCGAACCGGTCGGCGGCTGGGCCCGGTACCGCTGGCTTCCCGCCCCGTAGGCTGGCCGCCGATGGCCGTGATCGACGTCGCCGGCTTCGTCGCCGATCTGAAGAGCCACGCCGTCGACCATGGCTTCCACGTGCACGACGAGCGGCACTTCGTCGAGAGCTATTCGCTCCGCCAGGCGTGGGAGGTGGACCTTCATCCGGAGGAGGGCTGCGGGGTCCCGGTCGACCTCCACCTGTCGCTCGAGGTCGACCCCCGGGTGCTCCTGTCCTTCGAGGACATCGTGGTGGACCTGCCCGAGGAGGATGATCCGCCGGACGAGTTCCACTTCCCGATCACCTTTACCTGGGCGCTCCCGCCGCTGGCCGCCGGGCCCGACCTCCTGCAGCTCCACCTGGAGCTGGCCGGCATCGCCGGCCTCGACCTGCCCCTCGAGGTCTCGGCCATCGACTCGTTCCCCTCGGCCACCGACGCGCCCGAGCGCAGCCTCACCATCATCGCCCGCCAGCGGGTGTCACTGGCCAAGATCCTCGGTGGCGAGGAGCTGCTGTGCGACACCTTGGAGCGCTGCCTGGTGGTGAGCCGCCACCTCCTGGACCGGGCGCCGCACTGGCTCGGGGAGGCGCCATCGTAACGAGCCGGAGCGGTTGGCAGCGGCCCCTGTCTGGTAGCGTCGGCGGCCGATGTTGACTGCTCTGGTGGTGGTGATCCATCTGATCGCCGCTGTCGTCCTCGTCATGCTCATCCTCTTGCACAGCGGCAGGGGTGGTGGTCTTTCCGACATGTTCGGCGGCGGCATGGGAAGCGTGGCGGCCGGCTCGAACGTCGTCGAGCGCAACCTGGACCGCATCACCGTCGGTGCTGCCGTGATCTTCGCGTTCACGACGATCATCCTCGGCGTCCGGCTCCAGTAGCAGGCGGAGACAGGGCCGCCATGGGTGGACGGTTGCGCGCGCTGGCCCTGGCGGTCGTCTCAGCCCTGACGGTGAGCGCCTGTTCGAGTTCGGACGACGGGAGCACGGCCACGAGCGGCCTCGACAGCTCCCCGGTCGAGGTCCTCCAGGGTGGCACCATCACCTTCGCCGCCGACCAGGAGCCGGCCGGTTTCAACCCCAACAAGGTCGGCGGCAACTCGCTGGCAGTGAACAACGTGCTGGGTCGGGTGCTCCCGTCGGTGTTCCGGGTCAACCCCAGCTTCGAGCCCGTGCTCGACGAGGAGCTGATGGCGGGCGTCGAGATGGCGTCGGCCGAGCCGCAGACGATCGTCTACCGCATCCGTCCCGATGCCGTGTGGTCCGACGGCGTCCCTATCAGCGCCGACGACTTCATCTACCTCTGGGAGATGTCGCGCGACCCCGAGGGCGCACCCGACGTCGACGGATCGGTGGCCGAGGTGGCGTCGACGGCCGGCTACGAGGACATCGCCAGCGTCACCGGGTCCGACGGCGGCAAGACGGTCACCGCCGTGTTCGAGAAGCCGTACGGCGACTGGAGGAGCCTGTTCAGCCTGGCCCTGCTGCCGAGCCACATCGCCCGGAGAGTCGGTTGGAACGACGGGTTCGCCACCTTCGACCCGGCCGTGGTGATCTCGGGCGGTCCCTTCCGGATCGAGACCTACAACGTCGGAAAGGATCTGACCCTCGTCCGCAACGAGCGCTACTGGGGGACCGCGGCGAACCTCGACCGGATCGTCTTCAGGTTCGTCCCGGAGTCGTCGGAGCAGATCCCGGCCCTGCGCAACCGTGAGGCCGACGTCATCTATCCCCAACCGCAGCTCGACGCGCTGACCCAGCTCCGGGCCCTCGAAGGCGTGACCGCCGAGGTCGGCTTCGGCCTGGCCTACGAGCACCTCACGCTGAACACCAGGCAGGAGTTCCTCGCCATCCCGGCGGTGCGCCAGGCGCTGGCCCTGGCGCTGGACCGCGCGCAGGTCGTCGCGCGGACGGTCGGCCAGGTGAACGACGGCGCCACGCCGCTCGGCAGCCGGCTGTACGTGAACAGCCAGCCCGAGTACGACGACAACAGCGGCCGGTACGGGAGCCGGGACGTCCCGGCGGCCCGCGGCCTGCTGGAAGGCGCCGGCTTCACCATGGGCGCCGACGGCTTCTACACCAAAGATGGGAAGCGGCTGTCACTGCGCCTGTCGACTACCGCCGGCAACGCGCTGCGCGAGGAGCAGGGCGTTCTCATGCAGTCTCAGGTGAAGGACGCAGGCATCGAGCTCCGCATCGACAACTCCACGCCGATGGTCCTGCAGCGGGAGCGCCTGCCCCAGGGTGACTTCGACATCGCCAACTTCGGGTGGACGTCGTCGCCCTTCCCGTCGGGGTTCATGGACATCTTCGGCACCGGCCGCGCCGCCAACTACGGCAGCTACTCCAACCCGGCGGTGGACGCCTTGTTCGCAAAGGCGTCGGCCGCGCTGGACGACGGTGAGAAGGCGGCGTTGTACAACGAGATCGACCGCCTCCTGTGGGATGACATGGCCACCATCCCGCTCTATCAGAAGCCCACGCTCGTCGCCTTTCGCAGCACCTACGCCAACATCGGCGACAACGCCACGGTGCACGGCATCTTCTGGAACGCCGAGACCTGGGGACTGAAGAAGACCTAGGGACGCGGCACCCCCGGTACCATCGGCGGCCCATGGCCGGCCTGCGCTTCGTCGCCCGGCGGCTCCTCGCCTCGGTGCCGGTCATCGTCCTCGCCAGCTTCGTGGTCTTCGTCATGGTGGCGTCGACGACCGACCCACTGGGGGACATGCGGGCCGACCCGCAGCTCGCGCCGGCCGTCATCGCCCAGCGCTCCGAGCAGCTGAACCTCGACCGCCCGCTGCTGGTCCGGTACGGCCTCTGGGCCGCGGACGCGCTACGCGGCGACCTCGGAGCCACCCTCGACGACCGGGCCGTGGCGCCGCTGGTCCGCCAGCGCCTCCAGGTCACGCTGCGCATGGTGCTGCTGGGGACGGTCCTCGCCGCCCTCGGTGCCATCGCAGCCGGGGTGGTGGCCGCCGTGCGGCGGCACCGCTTCGCCGACCATGCGCTGGCGTTCTCCAGCCTGCTCCTCCTGTCGATGCCGGTGTTCTGGCTGGCCGCTCTGTTGAAGGAGTTCGGCGCCATCCGGCTGAACGAACTGTTCGGTCGGCAGGTCGTCTACACCGTCGGCGCGACGTCGCCCAACCTGCGCGGCAGCCTGTGGCATCGCCTCGGTGACCACGCCGGCCATCTGGCCCTGCCGACCCTCACCCTGGCGCTCGTCGCCGGCGCGGCGTGGAGCCGCTACCAGCGGGTCGCCATGATCGAGGTGCTCGACGCCGACCACGTGCGCCTGGCTCGGGCCAAGGGACTGAGCGCCACCCGTGTCGTGCTCCGCCATGGCCTGCGAAACGCGCTCGTCCCGCTCACCATGGTGGTCGCGGTCGACTTCGCCGCGATCATCGGCGGTGCCGTCGTCATCGAGAAGGTGTTCTCCTGGCAGGGTATGGGCGACCTCCTGCTGGACGGCGTGACGGACGGTGACGTCAACGTGGTCGCCGCCTGGTTGCTGGTCACATCGGTGGTGGTGGTGGTGTTCAACCTGGCAGCCGACGCCCTGCACGGCATCCTGGATCCCCGCGTCCGCCATGGGTGAGTCGGTGATGCGCCGGTTCGCCCGGCGCCGCCTGGCCGTCGCCAGCCTGGCCGTGCTGGTCGTGGTGATCGTGGCGTCGCTGGTCGGCGGCAACCTCTGGCGTTACGGCTTCGCCGAGATCACCGACGAGTTCTCCACGGGGCCGTCCTGGCAGCATCCGATGGGCACCGACGGCATCGGGCGGGATCTGCTGGCCCGCGTGCTCCAGGGGTCGCAGAAGTCGGTCCAGGTGGCGCTGCTGGTGGCGCTGCTGGCGACCACGTTCGGCACGCTGGTCGGCGCGCTGGCCGGCTACTACCGCGGCCTGGTCGATGGGGTGCTGATGCGGGCGACCGATCTGGTCCTCACCATTCCGGGCATTGCGGTGCTGGCGGTCGTCGCCGCCCGGGTGCGCGAGGGCGGCAGCTGGGTGCTCGTGGCGCTGGTCCTGTCGTTCCTCGCCTGGGCCCAGACGGCCCGCGTGGTGCGAGCCGAGTTCGTGTCGCTCCGGGAGCGCGAGTTCGTGGCGGCCGCCCGTGCCCTCGGCGCCGGCGACGGCCGGATCATCACCCGGCACCTCTTGCCGAACGCAGCCGGGCCGATCATCGTCAACGCCACCCTCACCGTGGCATTCGCCATACTGCTCGAGACGGCGCTCTCCTATCTCGAGCTCGGGATCCGTGCGCCCGACACTTCGCTCGGGCTCCTGGTCGCCGAGGGCCAGCAGGCGGCGACGACGAGGCCGTGGCTCTTCTACTTCCCGGGCCTGGTCATCATGGTCATCACGCTGTGCGTCAACTTCGTCGGCGACGGCCTGCGGGACGCGTTGGACCCGACCTCCGCTAGGTCGCACCGGCGGTGAAGGTCGGTCTCCTGCTCGGGCGCCGCGGCGTCCTGGCCCTCGCCCTGATGGCCGCGGCGTGCACGTCGGGCGGCGACCGGCGCGCCGGCCGGCCGGTGGCCCCGACGACCACGGTGGCGCCGGCGGTGGGGGGCACGGTCCGGGTCGGCGTGTGGGGCGAACCCGATCCCGACGCGCCGACACTCGGGGGTGCGGCCGTCCGCGCCCTCGTCCTGCCGCAACTCTTCGTGGCCCGGCCCGACGGCCGCTGGCAGCCGTCACTGGTGGTGGGAGGCAGTGACACCACCGCACCCGATGCCCGCTCGGCCACGTTTCGCTTGCGGTCGGGTGCGTGGTCCGACGGGAGCCCGGTCACGGCCGACGACCTCCGACGCACGGCCGACCCGCGCTTCGTCGCCGGCGTCGACGGGCCGGGGGCCGACGAGGCCGTCACCGTCCGTTTCACCCAGGCACTGCCGGGCTGGCGGAGACTGTGGTCCGGCACCGACTCGGTGGGGGCGCCGGCGCCCGGGGTCTGGGGCGGCCCGTTCGTGGTGGCGTCCTACGAGCGGGGCCTGGAGGTGGTCCTGCGGCGCCACGACGGTTGGTACGGCGAACGTGGCGCCTTCCTCGACGAGCTGCGCCTGGTCCTGGTGCCCGACGACACCACGGCGCGCCGCCTGCTGGACCGGGGCGAACTCGACGTCGTGATGCCGCCGGCGGCCACCGCCCGCACATCCCAGCTCGACGGTTTCGACGGCGTCGAGCTGGCCTCGGCCGAGCGGAGCGGCTGGTGGGTCGGCCTGGTGCTCCGCGCCGACGCGCTGCCGCTGGGGCAGCGCCAGGCCGTAGCCGCCACCATCGACCGGCGACTCTTCGTCGAGACGCTGCTGGCGGGGGAGGCGAGCGAGCTCGGTGGCTTCGTGCCACCCGGCCCCGGGCCGTGGGCGTCGGTCCCCGCCGGCGACGCCCGGGCACTGCGGGACGTGACCGTCCAGCTGACGGGTCAGATCGAGGAGCCCATGACGTCGCTGTTGGGGCGGTCGATGCAGAAGCGGGCCCGCGCCGCCGCCGGCCGGCTCGAACTGCGCACTGCCGAAGCCGACCGCGTCGAGCCCTGGGTGGCGGCGGGGGAGTACGAGGCGGCGCTGGTCATGCGCTATGACGGGCCGGTCGTCTGCTGGACGTGCCGGTGGGCGGCGGTCGACGAGGGGCTGGCGCGGGCCGCCGACGGTGGCGACCGAGCCGCCGCGTCGGCCCTGGAGACGAGGCTCCACGACCAGGCTCTGGTGTTCCCGCTGTGGCGGCCCGTGCCCGTCGTCGCCTGGCGCACCGGCCTTGGTGGCCTCGTGGCCAACGGGTATGCCCTGAGCGCGGCGTGGAACGCCTGGGAGTGGCACCGGTTGGCCGGGTAGGTTGGGCGTCGTGCCGGCTCAGTGCCGGTGCCACTCGTCGGAGTGGCGGAATAGGCAGACGCGCCAGCTTGAGGGGCTGGTGCCCGCAAGGGCGTGGGGGTTCAAGTCCCCCCTCCGACACGACGTGGGATGGGCGCGAAAGCGCTGGTCAGTCACCCATGCCCCGCTGGCGCGGCGCACCCGTGGGGATGAAACTCGGGCCGTGCCGTCTTGGCGAGCCCGGAGCCTCAATGGTGCCGTGAGCCCGTAGGTCAGACTGGCGCCGGGGACCGACGGGCACCCTTGATTGTCGCTTCGAGCACGTGTGTCAGATTCTCGACACGACGGTCCCCCTGGACGGCACGGCCAGTGATGCCGAACAGGAGGTGGTTCATGGACGTGGTGGTGGAGCGGCGCGCGGCGCTCGACGTGCACAAAAGGACGGTCATGGCGTGCGTGCGGGCGCCCGATGGGGCCGGTCGGCGCCGTCAGGAGCTGCGGGAGTTCCGCGCCTTCAGCCGAGACCTTCACCGGCTTCGAACGTGGCTGGTGGACCAGGGCGTGACCCAGGTGGCGATGGAGGCGACGGGGGTGTTCTGGAAGCGGTGTGGTACGCACTCGACGGGGCGCCCTTCGAGCTGTTGCTCGCCACGTGAAGAACCTGCCCGGCCGCAAGACCGACGCCGCCGATGCCCAAAACGACGAGAAGGCCCCGCCACCGGAGTGGCGGGGCCTGACCAGGCTCGCTTCGGGAGATCCGACCTGGTCAGCGCTGGGTCAGGGCAGTCCGTCGCTGGGATCGAGTTCCTCGATCCCTGACCAGGTGGTCAGGAGCCCGTACATGTTGGTAAGCGCACCCCACGCGGCGTCAGCTGCCCACTCAGGGTCGTCGTAAGCCTCGTGGCCGGGCTCCACCTCGAAGGTGACGACGAATCGGTAGACGCGGGTGCCTGGCTCCATGCGGAGGATGATCGCTCGAGCGCGGCTGGTCGCCGGAAGACTGCCCGGTACAGTCGTTCTCGTCCGCAGCGCCCGCCGAACGGGAACCCGCCGATGATCGCCGATGAGATCGAGTACTCCACCACGGTCGGCCACCTTCGCCGGCTTGAGGAGGCTGCCGGAAACCTGGAACCTCGGGTCGCAGCCGGGCACTCGAACCTGGCCGAGTCGGAGCTCGCCGCTGTCCACGCCCTGGCCGACGACCTTCGCGTCGAGGTCGAGAGCTATGTGCGGCTGCGCTCGGAGCGCGGGTCCAGGCTGGAAGACCGATGAGGATCACCGTCAACATTCAGTAGCGAGGCGATGGCTGCCGCGGCGGCCGTACTCGGTACCTCCACGAAGGTCGACACCGTGAACCGCGCCCTGGCCGAGGTCGCGGCCAGGGCGCGTCGGGTCGCCGCGCTTGAGCGGCTGCGCACGGCGGCGGACGATCTCGGGGATGCCGAGACCAAGCAGCGAGCGTGGCGCTGAGGACCATTGGCCGGGCTCCAGCAACTGGACGCAGTCGAACACCGCTGTCTGTCCGTGACGGGCCGCTCCGAGTGCGGGGCAGGTCAGGACAACGGCGGCTGTGCCGCCGAGCTTGCAGCTGCGCGTCGAGCAGGCGGGCAGACCGCACGGGCCGATCGGGCGCCCGTCGCCGTAGTGGAGGTCGGATCTCACGCGCGGACACCACGGTCGTCAGGGTCGCGTGGATCCTCGCCCTCGACCACATCGAGTACGTCGGCGGCGGGTCGAACACGACGGCGGGCTGCGACCCGTCAGACGGATCCATCACGCCGAAGCGGCACGCTTCGGCGCGGCTCGGGGTTTCGGGGTCGACGATCGAGCTGAGCGTGCCGCCACGAGCGCGAACTTGCGCTTGCCCTTTCGAACGGTGACCTCGAGCTGGCCTCCCACGGCCTCGACGTACTGCTCCAGAACGTCGATGGTGACGTTGCGGGACTTCTCGATCGCGGCGATCCGCGGTTGGGACACGCCGAGCAGGCGCGCGACGTCTCGCTGAGAGAGGCCGGCCTGCTCCCGCAAGGCCGTGAGTCCTGCGGCGAGCCGAAGCTCGTCCTCGATCTCAGCGACCCGCTCGGCCGCACCCGGCTCGGCGAGAACCTTCTTCTCCCAGTCCTTCATGCTCATCGTCGTCCTTTGCCCTTCTTCTGTCTGCTCTTCATCGTCGCCTGCTTCGTGGCGGAGGTCTTCTTGGCGTTCAGGCGCGTCTGGTGCTCGTCGAAGCGGTCGTCGGCGATGGGGATGTTCGTCTCGTACCAACCGCTCCAGTCGTCGCTCTTGTCGCCGCCGACGAGCAGGATGGCCTCGCGCTCCAGATCGAACGCGAACAGCACGCGGATCTCGGTGCGACCGGTCGATCCGGGCCGCAGCTCCTTCATGTTGGCGTGACGGCTGCCGACGACGGTGTCGACCAACGGCCGGCCGAGGGTCGGCCCCTCGCTCACGAGAACTCGGCTGGCGGCCAGCAGCGCCTCCTTGTCGGGTTGGGGCAGGTCATCGGCCCAGGCCTCGCAGTCGGGATGGAACTCGACTGCCCAGGTCCGCCTTGCCATCGGGTGATAATAGCAGAGTTATCGCACGATCACCGCAACCCGAGGTGTCGCTTGTCATCAATTTGTCATCACTGCTCCGGAAAGCTGCCCCGAATCAGGCACTACAGCGAATTACAAAGCATCACGAACCCACCCCCGAAAAGTG
>Ga0187892_10002194_pt1 | contig 40660 bp, 20 predicted proteins | sample MA1701073metaG_FD_139345 | JGI IMG/M metagenome (GOLD analysis project Ga0187892, IMG submission 139345) | Bio-ooze microbial communities from a basaltic lava cave in the Kipuka Kanohina Cave System on the Island of Hawaii, USA - MA170107-3 metaG ... | reverse complement strand
GCTCAGTGAGTCAGGGCATATTCAACAAATTACACTCAATGGGCGACATCCCCTGGCGGCGGCAGTCAAAACCGCATTCGCCAATGATGAATTGTCGCTCTATTTGGGCAAAAATTAGGTACTTAAACCCAAAAGCGAGAGCGGGAGTGTGGGAGAGTGGGAGACATCTTTGATCCTTGTCCCCCACTCCCCCACTCTCCCACTCTCCCACTCTCCCCACCTTCACCTAATCTGAATCGTCACGCGGTTGGCCGCTACGCCATTGACCGTGACGACGACATCAACGCGGCGTAGCCCGCCTCCAGCCAATGCCGTTGGCATCTCGACATTGAGTTGATCCAGTCCCGTGAAATCGCCCTGCGCGCCCGCGTAAAGCACACGCGCCGGACGGCCATCAATCGTCACCGTGACCGATTCGGCCACGCCGTTTTCGTCGTTCGGATTGGCGGCTGGCGCGCGGCGGACGCCGGTGGCGAAGAAGACCACGATGTTCGGTCTGCCTCCGACCAGTACGTCGAATGGCTGCGATTGGTAATTCACGCCGTCAATCGTGGCCAGCGCATAAGCGTCGCCCGTGCCTGTGCTGTTGAGCGTGAAGAGCGCGGGTGCAGTCGGGACAATCTCCACCGTGCCGGCAGCGTAACTGCCCGCCGGATTGCTGACGATGATCGTCGCCGTTCCCGGTTCGACCGAAGCTGGGATGGCGAGGTTGATCTGCGTGGGCGAAACGGCGAAGAGCGGCGCCGGGACGCCATTGACCGTCACCGTCGTCCCCGCCAGTTCAAGTGGCAGGGACGCTCCCTGCGCCGCTTCCGAACGAACGGCCAGGTTCACGCCGAAGATCGAGGCGATGGAATCGGGCGCAATCGGCCCCAACCGGAAATCGGCGGAATTGACCGCCGTCAATCGGCTGGCTTCGACCACGCGGATCGTGACCTGTTTGGTTTCGCTGAGGCCGCCGTCGCCAGCGGTGAACGAGACGGTGAAAGTCCGGCCCGTGTCGCCAGCCGCCGGAGTCCAGCGAAACGCGCCGCGCACGCTGTTGTTAGTGTCGGCGGTGGTGGTGAAGTTCGCGCCCGGCGGCAAGTTGCGGGCCGTGAGCGAGAGCGGCGCGCCGGAGCCCAGGTCGTTGGCCGTGACGTTGAATTTGACCTCGACGCCAGCCACCGCGATCTGCGTCGCAGGCACGGCTAGAGCGGGCGGCACGGGGTTGAGCGGAATCGGCGAGATCAGAGTATCCGTCCTCGTCCGCTCGGTGACCGGCGAGACGAGTAACGCCCCGGTGGCGGTTGGCGACGCGCCGCCGACGACGTAGAAGAAATTACCGGCTGTTGCGCTCCCCGCGATCGCGCGCGGCAGCGTCAGGCTGAACGAGTTGTCGAGTTGAATCCAGCGGTTGTTGCGCACGTCGTAAACCTCGGTGGGAGGCACGGCGCCGGTGGTCACATCCTGACCTCCGACAATCACCCAGAGCGGGTTGCCCGCCAGATCCCGCCCCACGAAGTTCGAGGCGTTGGTGCGCGGGCGATTCATCGAGGCGATAGGCGACCACTGGCGCGTGTTGAAATCGAAGACCTCGGCGCTGCCCAGCCCGCCGACCGCGCTCAATCCGCCGGCGACGTAAAGCCGGCCTTCAATCAATGCGGTTTCATGCCCGTTGCGCAGTGTGGTCAACGAAACCAAGGTAGTCCAGGTATCGGTGGCCGGATTGTAAGCTCGCAATGCTCCTCCGCCCATGTAGTAATAGAGGCCGCGCGCTTCGTCCGCTGCCAGCGTGTAAGTAGCGGCGGTCGCCGGCACGGCGGCCACCGTCGCCCAGGTATTGGTCGCCATGTCGTAAGCGAGGTGCTGAGTGGTGAACTGGCCCGATGCGTTGCTTCCGCCCGGCACGTAAATCTTCCCTCTGAGGAAAACCGCTTCACTGTTGCTCAACGCCACGGGCATAGGCGCGATCTCGGTCCACACCGGCGTGGCGGCGGTCGAGTCCAGCCGCCGCGCCACCGGAGTCGCAAAGTCGGGAGTGGCGACATTGCGCCCGCCGAGGACGTACACGTATCGCCCGTCGCCCGCCGCGGCGAAGGAGATCAGCGAATTCAACGGCAACGAGGTTGAAGGTTCCCAGCGCCTGGAGATGGCGATATTGCTGTCGGAATAGGCCTCGGTCTCCGTGCCCTCGTCGTCCGTGACCAGGATGCGGAGACGGCCTTCGGCGCCGGCAAAGCTAGCCGGGATCGTCCAGGCGTAGGATTGCGCTGAGCCTTCGATGTTCGTGGCCAGGTCAACCAGCGTGAAACCCAGCCCTGAAGGACGCCGCAGCGAGATGCGATGGCGCGCGACCGCCCGGTTGTCCGACGAACGCCAGCGGATGTTGATCGTGCTGCCGACGAAGAACGTCTCGCCTCCGACAGGGCTGAGCACTTCCGCCACTGGCGGAGTCGGATTGATGTAGTTGAAGCCGCCGGTCAGCCTGCCCACCGCCACACCGTTTCCCGCGACGACATCAACCGTGGTTGCGGCCGGGACAGCGGGCGTAATCACGCGCAGCGTATTCGCATTGACGAAAGTCGCGGCGGCGCGCGCCGAACCAAACAACACTACCGTTTCGGGCGTGAAGTTCGCGCCGACCAGCGTCACCACCGTGCCGCCGCGGATCGAACCGAACGTCGGATAAACGCTCGTGATCGCCGGCGCGACGCTTGCGCTGCCCGTCGTGTAGTAAGTGAAGCCTTTGACCAGCGAGACCGCGCCCTGGCGGCTGCGGACACTGACTGTGACCGCGCCTGCCGCGTGCGGCGGAGCAACTGCGGTGATCACCAAACCGCTGACCACGTTCACCGCTGTGGCGGGAAGGTTGTCGAAAGTGACGGTTGTGTCGTCGGTCTCGGTGAAATTGGAGCCGAGGATCGTCACGCGCGTTCCCCCGGCGGGCGGGCCGAAAGCGGGTGTGACGCCGGTAATCACAGGCGGCGGCGCGCCGCCCGGCGGAATAATCACCGGGCTGATCGAACGGCCTTTGAGCCGGATGTCGTCAACGTACCATCCGTCGGCCACTATAAAGGCGTCGCTCAACAGCCGGAACCGGACACGCGCCCGCGCCTGACCGTCGAGTCCGGGCAAGCGGACCCGCGCGGACGTGAAATCGGCCTGCGCGCCGGTGTAAGCGGTCGCGCGCTTCCACGTCGTCCCATCGTCGGTCGAAAACTCGACGATCCCGAAGTCGAAGCTCGTCTCAAGGGCGTAACTGTGCGCGAAGTTCAAGGTCACTTCACTCAATCCCGACAGATCGAAGAGCGGCGAAGTGAGCGTCGTGTTGGTGTTGGCCGCGTAATTGCCCGCCGGGCTGTCGGTCCAACTGCGCGTGGGAGAAGCCGCGCGGGCGTTGGTCACGGCCCAGGTTCCGGTCGGGAGCCAGCCCTGGTTGCCGATCTCGACCGCGTCCTCGAAGAGCGCCTTCTCGCGCGCGAAGGCGGCGACGCTGCGGACCGTCGCCGGGTCGCTGCCGTTGTTCGCGTCGCTGTAAGTGACGACGATCTGATCGGCCGCTTCCACCGAACCCTGCAACACGCCGTCGCCGCGCCGCGCGCGGCCCGAACCTAATCTGATCGAGCCGTTGAAGCTGCCTGGTATTCCCGCTTCCTGCGCCAGCGCCACAGACTCTTCATCGCCGGTGACTGAGCTGGTGATGACCACACGCTGCGCCGCGGGAGCGTTGCGGTCGCCGAGCGTGATGCGCATCGTTTCGTTCGTCAGGTAATTGCCTTTGTCGAGCCGAACCGTGCCGGCGTCGCTGCAATAAGGCGCGTTGTCGAGCGATTCGGTGGGCGCGCCGTCGCTCGCATCGGTCGCGCTGGCCCAAAAGCCCAGCCCGCGTTTGGCGAACGCCTGCCAGAGCAGGCACTGGTTGGCGCTGCGGTTGTTGACGCGGTCAGCCAGCAGGATGGCGTTGCGCGCGTCAACAAAGGTCGGCGAACGCGGCGTCAGCTTCAACCCGTCCACCACCAGTTGAATGCTCTGCCGCTGCCCTTCCTGATAACCGTAGCGTTGAATCAGCAACGCGCGCATTTCCAGCAACGTGTTGCACCAGATTTCGCCGAGCGCGTGCACCTGGTTGCGCAACGCGACGTCCTTGTAAGTGAGCGGGAAGACCTGCGGGTTGGTGCTATAGGGGAACCGGCGGATGCCGCGCGCCTGGTTGACGGTCACGTATTGGCCCACCGCATAAGTTCCGTTCAGATCGTCGGCCTCGCTGCGCATCAGCACCAGCCCGAACCAATCCGACCAGCCTTCGCCCATCCCGCCGGCCTGCAAACCGGACAAGCCCGAAGCGTTGAAGACCAGCCGGTTGCTCAACCCGTGCGTCAGCTCGTGGATGATCACGCCCTGGTCGAAGTCGCCATCGAGTTGCGGCGTGGCCGTCGTCCACAGATACATCTGCACGCGGCCCGGCGAGCCATCGGGCGGCGTGGAGAAGTTGGCGTTATTGGTTCCGCTCCCATCCTGCGCCTCGCCCAAGACCGCATCGGCGCCGCGCCCGCCCAGATTGAAGTTGTTTGTCTGGAAATTACCCGCCGCTTCGTTGAAACCGAACGAGTAGAGAATGTCGTGGTAGCGGTTGATCCAGTAGAAGAGGTTGACCTGGGCCGCCCGTTGATAGTCGGGCGTCGTCGGAGCCTGAGTAAAATCAATCGGGAAAGAGAAATTGCCGTCCGGCGCCGAAAGAAGCGGTTGGTCGGGCTGGTTCGGCGTTCCGTCGCGATCGAGGTAAGTGTTCGTATTGTTGCTGATCAAATTGTTCGCGGGGACGCCCGCCCACCAATCGTAGTGCTGATCGGCGACGGGGAAAATCTCCCGGCCATTGAACGGCGCGGCGCGGAACGGCAGGTCTTCGCGCGGAACCACCGGCGGATTGTTGTTGCCGGTGTAAGGCACGTTCGGGCGCGGACTGTCTTTGGTGAAGACCTGGCCGTGCGGGCGCAGCGGATTCTCGTCGTAGTTCGTGAAATTGTAACGATAGAGCAGCGAGCCGCGCTCAGCGTCCATCACCATCAAATAAACATCCGGCGTCTCGCGCATCGGCAAAATGAATTCCCAAGCCAGCCGCAACTGATCCGCCGCCAGCGGGAAGTAAACCAGCCGCGCCTCGACATCGCGTTCAAAGCCCGCTGCGGCGCTGAATTTCTGCCGCGCTTCGACGCCCGCTGGCGGCGCGCTCAGGTTGAGCGACCCGGTGATCTCGGCCTCCACGTCCTGCGCCGCCATTCGCAAAGCTTCAGCCGCCGCCATCTTTGGCTGCGTCAGATTTGCCTTGCGCGCCGCGCCGGGGATCAACTCGCCGCTGGCCGCAATGACCGCGCCGTCGCGATCCAGGTGGACGGCGAGATCGGCCTGGAAGACTTCGATGCCATTGATCTGCTGGCCGAGCGTGACGTGCGTGACGCCGTTGTGATCGGTGCGGTACCGGCGCGCGACTTTCAACCCATCCACGTCGGCGGCGCTAAGCTGGAACAGATCGGTATTGTCTTTGAGGAAGCTTCGCGCAATGGCCTCGGCGTCGGCGTTGATGGGCGGCGTGAGCGATTCCGAGAAGCTCCAGACGCGGCTGGGCGTTTGGGTGAGCGAGCTCCACTTCATCTGCAAACCGGGATGCTCGCGATGCAATTTGTATTGAACAGTGGGACGCGATTGCGTGGCGGCCAATGATTGCTGACCCGGCTCGACGGTCTGCGCTGCGTCGAATGGGGATTCGAGCGAGTTGGAATGACCAGCGCGGGCGTCGAAATTTTCCCGCGTCTCGGGCAGCCGGCGGGCGGCGCGGTTTTGCCCTCCCGGCGATTGCGCGGATCGAGCGGAAGGTCGGGCGTCAGGCGGCGACGCGACCTGGCGCTCGGCGGAAGTTGAGAGGACGAGAGACAAGGCTCCGAAGCAAACCAGAGCCACAATCAACAGAGTCTTGGGTTTCATCAGTAAGCTCCTTCGATTGGCGGCCACGACGTTTACGGGGCGCGCGGTTCCTTCTCTGAGACCTCGGGCGTCAGCCAGTTCGCCCTCGGTGGTTTCGCTTGCAGGTTGCGGATGGCTGAGTTCATTTGCTCCCCGCCAGGAGATGACTGCTTATCCCGGCTTTCGAGCGCGGGCATTATAGTCCAACTCCGCCCCGGCGCCAGAGCAAAAACGGGCAAGCCGGACGAATAAATTTCCTTGACATACCCTATGTAGCAAGCTATACAAGCAGAAAACAACATAGCAATTAACAAGGAGCAACAATGGGCAAAGGTTACCTGTCTTACTCCGTAGCCGTCATCATGCAGGCGCTCGACAACGGCTACCAGTACGGCTTCGACATCATGGACATTACGGGGCTGCCGAGCGGCACGGTCTATCCGGCGCTGCGGCGGCTGGAAGAAGCCGGTCACGTCAAATCCAAATGGGAAAAACAGGCCATCGCGCAACAGCAATCACGTCCGCCCCGCAAGTATTACGAGCTGACGCGCGAAGGCAAAGAGGCGCTGGCCGAAGCCCTCGAACGCTACCGCTTGCTGGAACAAAATCAATCGCCAGCGCCGCGCAAACCCAGACCGGCGCATGAATAAAAGCGATGGAAAGAATCCGCTGCGCCATCAACCGAATCTTCCCGCGATCCTACCTGTGGCTGATCCGCTTCATCGGCCTGATCGTGCCGCGCCGGCTGCGCGCTGGTTGGCGGCAGGAGTGGGAGGCGGAGTTACGCTACCGCGAGACGCTACTGGTTGAATGGGACAACCTCAATTGGAAAACCAAACTTGATCTGTTCCGGCGGAGCCTCGGCGCGTTTTGGGATGCGCTCTGGCTACAGCCCCAACGACTGGAGGATGAAATGTTTCAGGATTTTCGTTTTGGTTTGCGAACGATGCGGAAAAGCCCGCTGCTCACGCTCGTCGCCGTGTTGTCGCTGGCGCTGGGCATCGGCGCGAACACGGCGATCTTCGGCGTGGTCAACGCGCTGATGCTCAGGCCATTGCCTTACCGTCAGCCTGAGCGGTTGGTGAAGGTTTATCAGGCGCAACCCGATCCCGCGAAAGGGATGTTGCCGTCGATCTGGTCGTACCCGCGCTTCGAGATTTTACGTGACCAGAGCCAGAGCTTCGCGGCGGTGGCGGGCGTCGCGCAGAACGCTTACAACTTGACCGGCACAGATAACCCGGAGCGTTTGCAGGTCGAGATGGTTTCGGCCAGCTACTTCCCGCTGCTCGGCGTTGAAGCCGCCGTCGGCCGCACCTTCACTGCTGAAGAAGGTCAAACGCCGGAAGCGAATCTGACCGCGCTGCTCAGCTACGGCCTGTGGCAAAGACGTTTCGGCGGCGACCCGCAGGCGCCTGGAAAGACCATCGAGTTGGACAAACACGTGTTCACAATCGCTGGCGTGCTGCCGCCCGGCTTTCGCGGACAGAGCGGAACAGCTGAAGTCTGGACGACGATGATGGCCGCGCCGCTGTTGCGGTTCAAAAGAACGCTCGCCGCTCCGAACAACTACTGGTTTCAAGTCATCGCCCGTTTGAAAGACGGCGTCAGCCCCGCGCAGGCGCAATCCGAAATGCAATTGATCACCGCCGAGATCGAGAAGAAATATCCGGGGCCGAAACAGACGCTCGCGGGAAGCGCGAAGACTGTCACGATTGCCCCGCTGCAAGCCGCCAAACTCGATCCGGCGATCAGGAAATCATTCCTGATTTTGCTGGCGGCGGTCGGGCTGGTATTGCTGATCGCCTGCGCGAACGTGGCCAACCTGCTGATGGCGCGCGCCGTGGCCAGGCGAAAAGAGTTCGCGCTGCGGGCGGTGCTCGGCGCGGGCAGGTTGCGACTGATTCGTCAATTGTTGACGGAGAGCGCGCTGCTGGCTTTGCTGGGCGGCGCGCTCGGCGTGTTGGTCGCGCGTTGGGCGATTCTGCTACTGAAAAATTTCCGGCCCAGCGACGACGCGCAATTCTGGACTTCCTACACCAGGACCTTCGACTTCTTCACGATTAACATGGACTGGCGGGTGCTGGCTTTCAATTTCGCGCTGGCGCTGCTGACCGGAATTCTTTTCGGCCTGATTCCCGCCATTCAATCCTCATTCGCCAACGTCAACGAATCTTTGAAAGAAGGCGCGGGCGGATCGGTCGCTGGATTCCGCAATCTGCGCAAGCTTAGCGCGCGCGGTTTGTTGGTTGTCGGCGAGATCGCGCTGTCGCTGGTGCTGTTGATCGGCGCGGGATTGATGATCAAGAGCCTGGCGCGATTGCAGGCCGTCAATCTGGGGTTTTCGCCGGAGAACGTGCTGACAATGGCTGTGCCTTCGCGCGATGCGAAGCCGGAGCTTTACGACCAATTGCTCACGCGCGTGCAAAGTTTGCCGGGCGTTGAAGCGGCCAGTTTGGGCAGCACCGCGCCGCTGCTCGGTTACGCCAGCAAGACGGTAATGGACATCGAAGGCCGCACGACCGACGGCTCCATCGGCGTCGGCGTTCACAGCGTCTCGCCTGAGTTTTTCAAAACGCTGCGCATCAATTTGCTCAAGGGCCGCGTCTTTACCGAACAAGATCGCATCGGCGCGCCGCGCGTGGCTCTGATCAATCAGGCCGCCGCCGAGCGGCTCTTCCCCGGCGAGGAACCGGTCGGCAAACGCATCCGGCCTTACATTGACCCTGAGTACCAAACCGACGAGAAGTTCGTCGAGATTGTCGGCGTCGTAGCCGGCGCAAAATATGGCCGCCTGGAAGAAGTCATTGAGCCTGACATCTACCTCTCTTCACTACAACCAACCGATCCTGCGCAGACGCTGATCGTGCGGTCGAGCGTTGACCCGGCGGCGCTGGCGCCCTCGGTTCGGCGCGAAGTCCTGGCGCTCGATAAAAACGTCCCGCTCACCCAAATTCAAACGATGACCGACCGCGCGGCTGAAGTCACTTCGCGCACGCGCTTCATCGCGGTCTTGCTCAGCCTGTTCGCCGCGCTGGCCTTGCTGCTCGCAACCATGGGCATTTACAGCGTGATGGCCTACAGCATCTCCGCTCGGACGCGCGAAATGGGCATCCGCATCGCGCTCGGCGCGCAAGCGCGGGACGTGCTGCGGCTGGTGATGCGCGACGGTTTGATCCTGCTCGCAGCCGGGCTGGCTATTGGCTCGATTGCGGCTTTCGCGGCGGCGCGCGTGTTGCGCAGCCAGCTTTACGAAGTCAGTTCCAGCGATCCGGTGACATTCATCGCCGTCGCTCTGCTGTTGGCCTTCGTGGCGTGCTTGGCCTGCTACTTCCCTGCCCGCCGCGCCGCGAAGGCCGACCCTATGACAGCTTTGCGTTGTGAGTAATTTCAATAGTGGTAACGCGCCTGGAGAAAGTCTATGCGGTCTTCGCTGACCAGGTACACAAGGCGATGCTCCTGCGTCAGCCGCCGCGACCACGTATTCGGCGCGAGATATTTCAACGGCTCCGGCTTGCCGATCCCGTCAAACGGGTCGCGCATAACCGCCTCGATGAGATCGAACGCGCGCAGGGCGGCTTTGCGGTCGGTCTCCACCCAATACCGCAAGTCTTCGCGGAATTCAGGATGGAACACGGCGTCGCGTTCCTTTTTGGTCTTACTCTTTTTCATCCAGGCCGAGGTCCTGCCGCAATTTTTCCAGCGGCTGTGGCTTCGCCGTTCTGGCTTGAGCGCGGCGGAGCGCCGTCAGCAAACGTTGGGCGTTCTTCGGCGACCGCAGCAGATGCGCGGTCTCAAGCAGACCGGCCAGTTCCGAAACCGCCACCAGCGCCACATCGTCGTGGCCGCGGCGGCTGATGATGACTATCTCCCTGTCTTCGGTCACTTGTTCGAGGAGAGAGGCCAGATTTTCACGAGCGTTGCTGTAAGTCGTCCGGATCGGCATGTAATTACCTCACTTGTACAGGATTACTGTACGCAGTGAAAAGAGACGAGTCAACCGAATGTACGACCCGAAGCGTTACCTGAAGACGCATCTCTGGCTGATCAGATTGATTGGCGTGATCGTGCCGCGCCGCTTGCGCGCCGATTGGCGGCAGGAGTGGGAAGCAGAGTTGCGTTGCCGCGAGAGGTTATTGTTGGAGTGGGAACGGCTCGATTGGGGGGCCAAACTCGATCTGTTGCGCCGGAGCGTCGGCGCGTTTTGGGATGCGTTGGTATTACAACCCAGAAGATTGGAGGACGAAATGTTTCAAGATTTGCGACTGGGCCTGCGCATGCTTATCAAGCATCCTGGCTTTACTGCCATTGCCGTACTCACCTTAGCTTTAGGCATCGGGGCCAACATCACGATTTTTAGTGTGGTCAACGCGGTGCTGTTGCGCCCGCTGCCGTACCCGGAGGCGGAGCGATTGGTCGTCCTCTGGTCGGAAGCGCCTGCGCAGAATATCCGCGAGCGGGCTTCCAGCTATGCCAATGTTGCGGATTGGCGGGAGCAGAACAAATCGTTTGAAGACATCGCCGTCTCCGATCCGACTGTGGTGACTTTGACGGGCGGGACTGAGCCGGAACAGGTCATGAGTATACGCGCCTCGGCGAACCTTTTTCCGCTCTTGGGCGTGGCGCCGATGCTGGGCCGCACTTTCACGGCTGACGAAGAGCGACAGAAGGTCCGAGTCGTGGTCTTGAGCCACGGCTTATGGCAGCGCCGGTTTGGCGCATCGCCAAACATCCTGGGTCAAACGCTCGAAATTGACGGCGTGAGTTCGCAGGTGATCGGCGTGATGTCCAAGCACTTTGTCTCCGATCTAGAAACTCGCATCTGGGAGCCGCATACGCTATTTCCCGATTGGGAAGCGCAAAAGGCGCGGCGCGGCACCGGCTCGTGGCAGGTGGTCGGACGACTCCGGGCCCAGGTCTCGCTCGCACAGGCGCAGACAGAAATGAACATCATCGCGCAGCGGCTGGCGCAAGCTTATCCGGACGCCAACAAAGGTCTGGGCGTCAATTTAGTCCCGCTCCAGCTTCAGCACACCGGCAGCAATGTGCGCTTAGCCCTCTGGATGTTATTTGGCGCGGTTGTTCTGGTGTTGCTCATTGCCTGCACGAATGTCGCCAATTTAATGCTGGCGCGCGGCATTGCGCGCGAGCGCGAGATGGCCATTCGCATAGCGCTCGGCGCGGGCCGCTGGCGGCTCATTCGACAACTGCTCACGGAAAGCGCGCTGCTGGTTTTGCTCGCCGGGGCGGGCGGTCTTTTAATCGCAAGCTGGGGCATCCGGGCCGTCCTGAGCTTTAGTCCGGCGAACCTGCCGCGTTTGGACGGCGTGGCGATTGACGCAAAAGTGCTGGCCTTCACCACCATCGTTTCATTACTGACCGGCCTGCTGTTCGGCCTGGCGCCGGCTTTGAAGATTTCGCAGACACGGCCCGGCGTGGCGTTGAAAGCGGGCCGGAGTACGAGCGGTGGCATCGGTGGCGGGCTATTGGTCATCACTGAGTTCGGCCTGGCAGTGCTGCTGCTCGCGGGCGCGGGCCTGCTCCTGCGCAGCTTCAGCAAACTGCAAGCGGTTGACCCTGGGTTTGATCCAACACGGGTGCTGACCCTTCAGCTTACCCCTGAGCGCAATGGCACGGCCGATCAATGGCGCGTCTTTTACGGGCAGGTGAGCGAACGGATCGCCGCGCTGCCGGGCGTTGAGTCATTCGGCCTGACCAGTGAGATTGTCATCAGCGGTAATCCTGACGGGCTGATCACCGTTGAAGGAGCTTCATCAGAAGCTGCGGCAACAGCGCGCATTCCCTTTCGGCGAGATGTGATCAGCGAGGGTCTCTTCCAAACCCTGCGCGTTCCTTTGCGCGCGGGGCGCTTCTTTAACGCGCAGGACAATCAAGGCGCTGTCTCGGTCACCATTATCAATGAAACGATGGCGCGCCAGTTCTGGCCTGGCGAAGTGGCGCTGGGTAAGCGATTCAAACTGGGAGCGGCACAGTCAGCTAGTCCGTGGTTGACGGTGATCGGAGTCGTGGGTGATATGCGCCGCCAGGGTCTGGAACGCCAACCCATCGCGCAAATTTTCCGGCCCTACCGGCAAAGCTCGGAGCGCAGATTGATTTTATTGATCCGCACCACGGGGGAGCCGGCCCAGCTCGCGCCGCTCGTGCGCAATGAGATTCGCGCGCTTGATAAAACCGTCCTGGTCAGCGGCAGCTCGACCTTGGAGAGCCTGCTCGCCAGAAACGTGGCCCAAAGGCGCTTGAACACCTGGCTGCTGACGCTGTTTTCGGCGCTGGCGCTGGCGCTGTCCGCCGTCGGCATCTACGGTCTGATGCATCAATTGGTCGCCCTGAGTACCCGCGAAATTGGGACGCGCATGGCGCTTGGCGCACAGCCGCGCGACGTGCTGCGGTTGGTCATCGGTCAAGGAATGCGCCTGGCTCTTTGCGGTGTAGGAATCGGCTTGCTGGCCGCCTTTGGCTTAACGCGCGTGTTGGCCGGGTTGTTATTTGGCGTGACGCCCACTGATCCAACGACGTTTATTGCGACCCCTTTGTTACTGCTGTTGGTGGCCTTGCTGGCGTGTTACTTGCCAGCGCGCCGGGCCGCCAGGGTTGATCCGATGTTGGCGCTTCGCCACGAGTGATTCAATTTTGAACTTTGTTTGCGGGTCTGCCGCCCGATGTGCGGAAGCGGCTATGCCCTTCCAGAAGCCGTCGGATTTTTTATCGGGCTACGCCCCTCTGGTTCGGCGCGCTGAAAATTATCGAAGTTGGGCCATCATACTTCGCTACTCGATCCGGAAGCGGAGGGGCGTAGCCCAAAAATAAAAACGCATCCTTCCCGGAAGGGCGCAGCCGCTTCCGCACATCGGGCGGCAGAGCCGCGGAAGAGATGCATTTCAAAAACTGTATGGGCGCATATGAGCGAGGCTGATGGCTAATGCGACGAACACAACGCGCTTTCGTTTCTGGCTCTGGCTGATCCGCGTCATCGGCGTGATCGTGCCGCGCCGGCTGCGCGCCGACTGGCGGCAAGAGTGGGAAGCCGAGTTGCGTTATCGCGAGGCGTTGCTGGCCAAATGGGACAAACTGAATTGGCGGAACAAACTTGATCTGTTGCGCAGAAGCATCGGCGCGTTTTGGGATGCGCTGCTGCTGCAACCACGAAGATTGGAGGATGAGATGTTTCAAGACTTGCGTTATAGCGCGCGAATGTTGCTCAAGAACAAGGCGTTCACAGCGGTGGCCGTGCTTTCGCTGGCGCTGGGCATCGGCGCCAACACAGCGATTTTCAGTGTGGTCAGTGGCGTGCTGCTCAGACCATTGCCGTATCAGGAGCCTGGCCGCCTGGCCATGTTGTGGAAAGTCAACGCGAAACAAAACTTGTACGAAGACGGCGCCTCGATACCGAGCTTCCTTGACTGGCGCGCGCAGAGCCAGACTTTCGCCGACATGGCGGTGTACGCCAGCGTTAATTCAGTGTTTCTGACTGGCGGCGATGAGCCGGAGCAGGCGCGCGCGGTGCGGGCTTCGGCAAATCTGTTTCCGCTGCTTGGGGTCAAGCCCGCGCTTGGTCGCGCCTTCTCTTTTGACGAAGAGGAACGGCGCGAAAGAGTCGTCGTGTTGAGCTACGGCCTTTGGCAAGAGCGGTTTGGCGGAAGTCCGGACGTCGTCGGCAAGACACTGGAGATTAACGGCCAAAATTCGCAAGTGATCGGCGTAATGCCGGAAGGTTTCTACTTCCCGACCAAACAGGCGCAGCTCTGGGAGCCTGCTACGCTGTTCGAAGGGTTCGATAGGTTGCGCGCGGTGCGGGGAAATGACGACTGGAACGTGGTCGGGCGGCTTAAGCCTGGCGCAACCTGGCGCGCGGCGCAGGCGGAGATGAATCTCATTGACCAACGACTCGGCCAGACTTACCCGAACAGCGATCCCTATCGCATAGGCATTAACGTAGTTCCCTTGCCGGTTCAGGTCACAGGGAGAAGCCTGCGACGGGCACTCTGGGTCTTGTTTGGCGCCGTGGGTTTTGTGCTTCTCATCGCTTGCGTCAATGTGGCGAACTTACTGCTGGCGCGCGGCGCGGCGCGACAACGCGAATTCGCCGTCCGCGCGGCGTTGGGGGCCGGTCGCTTGCGGCTGCTGCGACAACTGCTGACCGAATGTGTGATGCTCGCAGTGGGAGCGAGCTTACTCGGTTTGGGTTTGGCCACCTTGGGAGTGCGGTCACTGGTCTCCTTTGCTCCGCCAGGAATTCCTCGGCTGGATGAAATCAGGATTGACGCCAGCGTGCTGCTCTTCACTGTCGGGCTATCTCTGCTGGCCGCCATTCTCTTCGGCTTAGCGCCGGCGTGGAAGGTATCGCAGCAGCGTCCACACGAAGCGCTGAAAGAAGGCGGCGGCGTCAGGTCAGGCGGGCTACGGCTGCGTCAAGGCCGAGGCTTGCTCGTAGCGGCGGAGTGCGCCTTGGCCGTGACGCTGCTGACTGGGGCGGGCTTGTTGATACGGAGCTTCCAGCGTCTTCAAGCTGTTGATCCGGGCTTCAAACCCGAAGGCGTGTTGTTGATGCGCATCGCGCGCGCCAGCGCAAGTAACAGTTCTACTTCATCAACCTCAACCCCGTTCCCGCTGCCTGCGGTTTTCCAGCAAATCCGTGAGCGCATCGCCGCGCTTCCCGGCGTCCGGGCGGTCGGTACTATTGGCCATCCGTATGGCGGCGTCTTGCGGACAGCCACCCCGGAAAGCAAAGCCGTCATCGTCGAAGGCCGCCCCACACAGACTGAACACGCATCCTTCCCATTCGACAGCCCATCTGTCAGCCCTGGCTTTTTTGAAGCGATTGGCGGCGTCTTGTTGAAAGGGCGGTTTTACACCGAGCAGGACTTGCCTAACCCCGTCCCCCGTGAGTTCACGGCCGATGTGGTCGTCATCAATGAGACGATGGCGCGGCGTCTCTTTCCTGGCGAGGAGCCGATCGGCAAACGCATCGGCGACGGACGGCGCTGGCACACGATCGTGGGCGTGGTCAAGGACATGCGGCACCAGGGATTGGAGAAACAACCGGTCGCCGAAATCTTTCTCCTTCGAGGGACAAGCGGCGAGTGGGTAGTGCGCGCGAACTCCGATCCGCTGACGCTTGCCGCGGCGATCCGCGAAGCCGTCCGGTCGGTTGACAGCAACGCAACGGTCACCAGCCTGAAGACTCTGGCCAGCCAGACGGCGGAACTGAACGCCGAGCGGCGGTTTCAAACCTGGCTGCTGACTCTCTTCGCGATAGTAGCGCTGACCCTCTCAGGCATAGGCATCTTCGGTGTCATGCATTATGCGGTTGCCCAACGGACGCACGAGATCGGCATTCGCATCGCGCTCGGCGCCGGAAGCTCAGACGTATTGCGACTGGTCATAGGCCAGGGGCTGAAGCTGGCGGTGATCGGCGTCGCGGCTGGTCTGCTGGGCGCTTTATGGATGACGCGCCTGATCGCGCACTTGCTTTTTAGTGTGAGCGCCGCCGACCCAGTGACTTTTAGTGGAGTGGCGTTGCTCTTGGCCGGTGTGGCGCTCCTGGCCTGCTATTTGCCCGCGCGGAAAGCGGCCCGGATAGATCCGCTGACAGCGCTGCGACACGAATAGCTTCAAAGGCGTGTCCGCAAGCCCACGCGTAAGCAAGGGCTTGATCATGGGTTCACCCCCCTTGCTTACGCGCGGGCTTGCGGGCACACACCGAGACTACAACTGAAACAACAAATCCAAAGAAAAAAGCTATGAAGAAACAACTGGCGTTAATCATTTTGTTAGCTATGGCCGGCGGGACGCGTGGAGCCGCCGTCAGCCCCGAGACAAAGGCGGCCGTTCTTTCCGGGACCTGGAGTTTCTCCGTTGTAATGCTGAATAGAACAAAGATGCGCGAGTACAAGATTGCCTATGTTTTTACGCTGAAGCAGCAAGGCCGGAAACTCATGGGCACTTGCACAGGCCCGGACGGAGAAAAAAAAGTGACGGGTACCGTGACCGGTAACAAGGTAACGTTTGCGCATGATGTTTCTGGAGATGGGGGTCGGATCATGAACGGAAAATACACAGGAACAATTGAATCCCCGGCAAAGATGACAGGCACAATCGAGCACGTCGGTGATCCGGACGGTATAAGACGGGGGAAGTGGACGGCGACCAAAAAATAGTTGCGGCGACATCTGGCTGAAAAAGGATGAAAGCATGACCAACAAGCGGCGTGGCCTTCTCTCAAAACTCACTTCCTGGCTGATCCGCGTGATCGGCGTGATCGTGCCAAGCCGCTTGCGCGCCGACTGGCGGCAGGAGTGGGAGGCGGAGTTGCGTTACCGCGAGACGCTGTTGGCCGAGTGGGACAAACTGAATTGGCGGAGCAAGCTTGATCTGTTGCGAAGAAGCGTCGGCGCATTTTGGGATGCGCTGCTGTTGCAACCACAAAGACTGGAGGACGAAATGTTTCAGGACCTTCGTTATGGCGTGCGAATGCTGCTCAAGAGCAAAGCTTTCACGGCGGTGGCCGTGCTTTCACTGGCGCTGGGCATCGGGGCGAACACGGCGATCTTCAGCCTGATTGACGCGGTGCTGCTGAAGATGCTCCCCGTCGAGCGGCCTGAGCAGCTTTACCTGATTCAGAACGTAGGCCCGCGCCGCCCTGGCGGGGGCGCCCCGCCGTACCCTTGCTTCGAGCAATTCCGGGAGCGGGCGCAATCGTTCACCGGCCTCGCCGCCTTCGCCCGGCAAAGCCCGAAACTGCGAATTGATGGCCAACTCGAAGAAGTCTCCGGCCAGTTCGTGTCGGGGAATTATTTCGCGCTGCTCGGAGTGCGCGCGGCGTTGGGGCGCACGCTCGGTCCTGCTGACGACACCGTACCGGGCCAGGGCGGGCCGGATGGGCTGGTCGCGGTCATCAGCCACAACTACTGGACGCGCCGCTTCGGACGCGATCCGGCGGTCATCGGCAAAGTCGTCCAACTCGATAACAATCCGGTGACGATCATCGGCGTGACGCCGCCGGAATTTTACGGGCTGTTCCCCGGCACGGAGGTCAACATCACGTTGCCGATGATGACGGCGGGCGCGGAGATGCTGGCCGAGAAACGTGGCTGGTGGTTCCAGGCGGTCGGACGGCTCAAACCCGGCGTGCCGCTCGAACAGGCGCGCGTCGAACTTGACACGATCTTTCAGACTTTCATGGACGGCCTGGACTTCAACGCCGAAATGCGCCGCGGTGCTTTCGCCCGCATCGAACTGGCGGCGGCGAGCCAGGGGCTGGACACGTTGCGGCGGCAATTTTCGCGGCCCTTGCAGGTGTTGATGGCGGTGGTCGCGTTGGTGTTGTTGATCGCCTGCGCGAACGTGGCGAACCTGTTGTTGGCGCGGGCGGCGGCGCGGCGCAAAGAATTCGCCGTGCGGCTGGCGCTGGGCGCGAGCCGCTTTCGCCTGTCGCGGCAACTGTTGACCGAAAGCCTGCTGCTGGTCGGGCTGGGCGGTTTGCTGGGCTTGTTGTTCGCGCGTTTGGGCAGCGCTTTTCTGGCCGGCTTCTTTGCCACGGGGCGCGGGCGGCTGTTCGTCAATTTGCCGCTCGATACCCGCGTGCTGGCATTCACGGCAGGCGTGGCGCTGCTGACGGGCTTGCTTTTCGGTCTGGCCCCGGCCTGGCAGGCGGCGCGCGTTGATCCCAATCCTGCGCTCAAAGACGGCGCGAGCACGGGCGCCCGCGCGCGCTTCGGCAAAACGCTGGTCGTCGCGCAGGTCGCGTTGTCGTTGCTGCTGCTGGTCGGCGCGGGGCTGTTCCTTCGCACGCTGCACAACCTCAGAAACGTGGACGCCGGGTTTCAGCCGGGCGGCGTGTTGACGCTGCGCGTCCAGCCGGTAGGCGCGGATTATCAAGGTGAGCGGCTGGCGAATTTTTGGAAAGATGTGATGGCGCGCGTCGAACGATTGCCCGGCGTGCGCGCCGTCAGCCTTTCTTCGCGCAGCCCGCTCGACGGCGGCGACCGTGGCGTGCTGGTCGAAGTCTCCGGCTTCACCGCGCGCTCGCAACGCGACAAAGAGATTCGGATGAATCAAGTCTCGCCCGGCTACTTGCAAACCTTCGGCATCGCGCTTAAACAAGGACGCGGCTTCACCGCAGCGGACAACGAGAACGCGCCGCGTGTGGCGCTGCTCAACGAAGCGGCGGCGCGTTTTTACTTCGGCGACCGCAGCCCGCTCGGCGCTCAGATAAGGTTTAGCAACAACCCGCCAGGCCAGCCGCCGCCCGTCTATGAAATCGTCGGCGTCGTCGGCGACGTGCGCACCCAGAATCTGCGCGAGCCGGACACGCGGACGTTTTATTTGCCGGCGCCGCAAGCGCGCGACCGATTGGGCGCGCTGACGCTGGCGTTGCGCGCCGAGGGCGGGCTGGGCGCATTGACCCACGCCGTGGGCAGCGAATTGCGCGCCATCGGCCCCGACATTCTCCTCACGAACGTCGCCACGGTCGGCGAGCAGGTTGACCAATCGCTGTTGCAGGAGCGGCTGGTCGCCACGCTCTCGCTCTTCTTCGGGCTGCTGGCGCTGCTGTTGGCCTGCATCGGTCTGTACGGCGTGATGAGTTACGACGTAGCGCGGCGCACGCGCGAGATCGGCATCCGGATGGCGCTCGGCGCAAGCGCACGACAGGTTGTGCGGCTGGTGTTGCGCCAAACGCTGGCGTGGGTCGCGATTGGCGTTGCGCTTGGATTGGGAACGGCGTTGGCGACGACGCGGTGGGCGGAAAGTTTGCTGTTCGGACTGAAGCCGAACGAGCCGCTGACGATTGGCTTGGCAGCGCTGGCGCTGCTGGCGGTCGCGGCGGTCGCGGGGTATCTGCCTGCGCGCCGGGCCGCACGGGTTGATCCGCTGGTGGCTCTCCGGCACGACTGAAATGAATGACTGATGCAACACAACCAACCCGCTTTCGCTTATGGCTTTGGCTGATTCGCTTCATCGGCCTGATCGTGCCGCGACGGCTGCGCGCCGATTGGCGGCAGGAGTGGGAGGCCGAGTTGCGTTGCCGCGAGATGCTGCTGGCGGAATGGGACAGGCTCGATTGGCGCGCCAAATTTGATCTGTTACGGCGCAGCCTGGGTGGGTTCCGGGACGCGCTCTGGTTGCAGCAACTACGATGGGAGGATGAAATGATTCAAGACGTACGTTACGGCCTGCGCACGCTGCGCAGAAATCCGGGCTTCACCGCAACAGCGTTGATCACGCTTGCGCTGGGCATCGGGGCGACGACCACCGTCTTCACCTTCGTGGACACGCTTTTGCTGCGCCCGCTTCCGGTAACGGCCCCCGAGCAGTTGCACGCCCTCGGCGCGCCGGGCCGGGATCTGAATCTGAACCCGAGCTACTTCTCATATCCTTTCTATCAGCATCTGCGCCAGGCAAGCCCGCAGTTCTCCGGCCTGATCGCCTCGACGTTCACCGTCACTGCCAATGCGAATTACGGCGCAGGCGACACCGAGCGGGTGCGCGTCGAGTTGGTCTCGGGCAATTTCTTTACCGTGCTCGGCGTGCCGCCTGCTGCTGGCCGGGTGCTCACCACGGATGACGACGCGAGACCGGGTGGACACCCGTTCGCAGTTCTCAGCCACGACTATTGGCAGCGGCGTTTCGCGAGCGCGGGTGATATCGTTGGCCGCGCGGTGTCGCTCAACGGCCACTCGTTCACGGTCGTAGGCGTGGCCGCCCGAGGCTTCTTCGGGACGCGCGTCGGCAGCAGCCCGGATTTGTGGGCGACGGCAGCGATGGCCGAGGAGATCGCCCAGCTTTCCACCACGCGCAACGACAACTGGCTGGAGTTGCTGGCGCGGCTTGCGCCCGGCGCCGACTTACAACAAGCCTCAGCCGCAGCCAATCTGGTTCACCAGCAATGGCAACAGTGGCTCGCCGCTGAAGACGCGGCATCCGGTCGGGCAGCGCCACAACGCCAACCACCAAACTACCAGTTCGTGCCCGCCGGGCGCGGCCTCTCGCTGCTGCGCGGACAGTACGAGCGACCGCTGACCATCCTGCTGGCAGCGGTCGGCCTGCTGCTGTTGCTCGCTTGCGCTAACGTCGCGACGCTGTTGCTGGCGCGCGCCTCCGCCCGCCAGCGTGAGATCGCCATCCGGTTGGCCGTCGGCGCTGGCCGGGGGCGTCTGGTGCGGCAACTCGTCACCGAAAGCTTGGTGATCGGCCTGCTCGGCGGCGCGCTCGGCTGGGTGCTCGCGGCGTATGCGGGCCGGTTCCTGTTGGCCTTCCTGCCGTCGCAGGCGCAGCCCTGGCAATTCGCGCCCAACCTGCGCGTGCTCCTCTTTGCCGTGGGCGTCTCGCTGCTGACCGGTCTGGTCTTCGGTTTGGCGCCAGCGCTCCTGGCCACGCGGCCCGATTTGAACGCGATACTCAAAGGCGAAACGGCTGCGCCCGCCGCCCGCCACCGTCTCTTCTCAGCCCACGACGGGCTGACCGTGGCGCAAGTGGCGCTGTCGCTGCTGCTCCTGATCGGGGCCGCGCTGATGGCGCGGACGCTCGCCAACTTGCGGGCCGTAGACTTGGGTTACCAGCGCGAGCACATCCTGCTGGCTTCGATAGACCTGGACAAGAGCGGCTACAAGCGGGAGCAGTCGGCGATCTTCTACGAACGGCTCGTCGCCCGCATACGCGCGCAGCCCGGCGTCGAGGCGGCGGGTTGGGCCACGCACGGCGCGCTCGGCAGCGTGCTGCCTGTGGGCTGGCGCTTTATGAACTCGGCAGTGCGCGCGGCGGGCTACGAGCCGCAGCCGAACGAAGACCTGACTCACTACTTCAACACCGTCAGCCCCGGCTATTTCGACGCGTTGCGCATCGCGCTGCTGCGGGGGCGTGATTTCGACGCGCGCGATGCGGCGGGAAGCCCGAAGGTGGTCATCATCAACGAGGCGACCGCGCGTTACTTCTTCGGCGCCGAAGACCCGGTCGGGCGTAGGTTGGGACGCAATCAGTCTGGGCCGACCGACCTGGAGATCATCGGCGTCGTCAGGAACACCAAGTACCTGGACATGCGCGAGGAGAATCGGCGGATCATCTATCAGCCGCTGGCGCAAGCGCCGCCCGCCCGGATGACGCTGTTTGTGCGCGGCGCGCAAAACACGGCGGAGGTGTTCAACGCGATCCGTCGCGAAGCACACGCGCTGGACACGGCAGTACCGCTGTTCGGACTGCAAACGATGGAGTCCCGTGTCAACGAGGCGCTACGCCAGGAACAACTGCTGGCCAGCGTGTCGAGTTACCTGGGCGTGTTGGGCCTGCTGCTGACCGCGGTCGGCGTGTACGGGGTGATCAGTTACGCGGTCGGGCGACGCACGCGCGAGATTGGCGTACGTATGGCGCTTGGGGCGCAAGCCCGCGACGTCTTCAAGTTGATCATCAGGCGCGGCCTGATCCTGGCGCTCGCGGGCGTCGCGCTAGGCCTTGCGGCGGCCTTCGCGCTGACCCGCGCGCTATCGAGCTTACTCTACGGAGTAAGCTCGACCGATTCGTGGATCTTCGCCGGAGTCTCGCTGCTGCTCATCGGCGTGGCGCTGCTGGCCTGTTACCTGCCCGCGCGACGGGCGATGAAAGTTGATCCGTTAGTGGCGCTCCGGCGCGAGTAAGACCGATGGCTGATGCGACACAACCAACGCGCTTCCGTTTCTGGCTCTGGCTGATTCGCTTGATCGGCGTAATCGTGCCCCGCCGCCTGCGCGCCGATTGGCGGCAGGAGTGGGAAGCCGAGTTACGCTCGCGCGAAGCGCTGCTGGCCGCGTGGGACAACCTCAACTGGAAAACCAAACTCGATCTGCTGCGACGCAGCCTGGGCGCGTTCCGGGACGCGCTGCTCTTACAACCCAGGAGATTGGAGGACGAAATGTTTCAAGATTTGCGTTTCGGCATACGTCTGTTACTAAAAAATCCTGGCTTCAGCGCCGTGGCAGTGCTTTCGCTTGCGCTCGGCATTGGGGCCAACACGGCGATCTTCAGCCTGGTTGACGCCGTCCTGCTCAAGCTGCTGCCGGTCAAAAACCCGGAACAAGTTGTCGCGCTCGATTCCTTTAGTCAGCGTGGCGAGCGCCGCAACTTCTCCCACCCGCTGTTCGAGCGATTGCGCGCGCGCACATTTGTCTTCTCCGGCATCTTCGCTGCCAATGACGGCACTGCCAGGATGGAACTGGCTGGTCCCGAATCCGATGGCCAAACGGAGCAGGCCGAAGTGCAGCTTGTTTCCGGGGAGTATTTCCAGGCGCTGGGCGTGGACGCGGTGGCGGGCCGCACGCTCACTCCCGCAGACGATCAGACGCCCGGCGCGCATCCGGTGGCGGTGCTGAGCTACGGCTTCTGGCAGCGCCGCTTCGCCGGCGATCTCGCGGTCATCGGCCAGAGCATCACGTTGAAGGGTCAGCCGTTCACCGTCATCGGTGTGACTCCGCCCGCCTTCTTTGGCGAAGCGGTGGGGCGGGCGCCCGACATTTGGGCGCCGCTGATGATGGAGCCGCCGCTCGGTCGGGGCGTGACACGTCTCAGCAATGCGAATGTAGGCTGGCTACGGATTATGGCCCGACTCAAACCCGGCGTCAGCGAGCAGCAGGCGCAGGCGGCGCTGACCCTCTCGCTTGAGCAGCTCAAAGCCGAATCGAGCGATGTGGGCCAGTCGGCGCGCCACATCGCAAGGATCGAAGTATTTCCCGGTCGACAAGGACTCGCGGAGTTTCGCGACCAGTTTGCTAAGCCGCTCCGGATCCTGATGGCGGTGGTCGGGCTGGTGCTCTTGATCGCTTGCGCGAACGTCGCCAACCTGCTGCTGGCGCGCGCGACGAGGCGCGCCTCAGAGGTGGCCGTCCGTTTGGCGATTGGCGCGGGACGCTTCCGACTGATTCGCCAGTTCCTCACTGAGAGCCTGCTGCTGGCCGCCGCCGGTGGCGCACTGGGTCTGCTTTTCGCCTGGTGGGGCAGCCGCGTGCTTTTGATTTTGGGTTCGAGCGGGGCCGCCCCGCTCCCGATTGATGTGGAGCCGAACGCCCGTATCCTCGGCTTCACGTTGGCGGTGTCGCTGTTGACGGCGCTCCTCTTCGGGCTTGCGCCGGCGCTCATCGTCACGCGGCAAGAAGTCAACTCGGCGCTCAAGGCCACTGCGCCGACGCGGCCTCGCCTTTCGCTCGCGCGCGCGCTGGTGGTGGCGCAAGTCGCCCTATCGCTCTTGTTGTTGACCGGGGCGGGCCTGTTTGTGCAAACGCTGCGCAACCTGCGCACGCTCGATCTAGGCTTCGCGGCTGAGCAGATCATTCAAGCCCGCATCAATCCGCGAGCGAGCGGTTACAAGCCGGAGCAACTTCCCGAACTCTACCGGCGGCTGCTCGAAAGGTTGAACTCCGCGCCGGGCGTCCGCTCTGCCAGCCTCGCCGACAGCGGGTTTCGGACGGGCAGCTCCCGCACCTGTTGCATTGCGGTCGAAGGCTATACCCACCGCCCAGACGAAGACCGCGAGATTCAAATCCTCAGCGTGACGCCCAGATATTTCCAGACGATGGGATTGCCACTGCTCGCTGGCCGTGACTTCTCCGCGTCAGAGGCCAACAACAGCAAGCCGGGAGAATTCCCGAAGGTCGCCGTCGTCAACGAGACGATGGCGCGCCACTACTTCGGGCCAGCCAACCCGCTGGGGCGGCGCTTTGGTTGGGGCGACAAAGAGGTCAAGTACGACACCGAGATCGTCGGCGTGGTCAAAGACGCCAACTACGGCAACCTGCGCGCTAAGACGCGCTCGCTGATCTACTTCCCCGATCAGGGTAGCAGCCTGATCGTCGTGCGCGCAGCGGCGGATTCGACCGCGCTGCTCCCTACGATCCGTCAAGAGATTCAAGCGGCTGATAAGAATCTGGAGATTTCCAGCGTCCGCACCGTCCCGCAACTGCTGGATCAAGCCTTGGTGCAAGAGCGCCTACTGGCGAAACTGGCCAGCTTTTTCAGCCTACTGGCGCTGCTGCTCGCCTGCATCGGGTTGTACGGTGTGATGTCTTACGACGTAGCGCGCCGCACACACGAGATCGGCATTCGCATGGCGCTGGGCGCGCGCGGGGCGCACGTGTTGCGGATGGCGCTGCGCGAAACGCTGTGGCTGGTGGTGATCGGGCTGGCGGTTGGATTGGCGGCGGTGCTGACGACGATGAAGTTGATTGCGAGCCTGCTCTTCGGATTGACGGCGACCGATCCGCTGACACTGGCGCTGGCGACGCTGTTGCTGCTGGCTGTGGCCGCGTTGGCTGGCTGGCTGCCCGCGCGTCGAGCCGCACGAGTTGACCCCATGGTCGCGCTCCGGCACGAGTGAGGCGGATGGCCGAGGCAACACACACAACGCGGTTTCGTGGCTGGCTCTGGCTGATTCGCTTGATCGGCGTAATTGTGCCGCGCCGATTGCGCGCCGATTGGCGGCAGGAATGGGAGGCGGAGTTGCGCTACCGCGAAACGCTATTGGCTGAATGGGACAAGCTCGACTGGCGTAACAAACTCGATCTGATGCGGCGCAGCCTGGGCGCGTTCCGGGATGCGCTGTTGCTGCAACCAAGCAGATTGGAGGATGAAATGTTTCAAGACTTGCGTTATGGCGTGCGCATGCTGTTGAAGGCGCCCAACGTCACTCTTATTGCCGTCTTCACGCTGGCGCTGGGTATCGGAGTGAACACCGCGTTGTTCACGGTCTTTGATGCGTTTGTGTTGAAGCCGCTTCCGCTCAAAGACCCTGGCAGCATCGTCTACATTAACGGCTACAATCGTGACGCGCAGCGTAATCGGCTCTTCTCGTATCCGGATTACCTGGATTACCGCGACGGCGCCACGTCGTTTGTCGGGTTGATAGCAATGAATAAATTCGCGGCGCCGTTTGGCGACCAGGCGGCGGGCGCGGATGATGCGGCGGTTTTGCCCGGCAATTTTGGCTTCGGTCGTTTGGTTTCGGAGAACTACTTTGCCGTGCTGGGCGCCGAGATGGCGTTGGGACGTGGTTTTACGCCCGCTGAAAACCAGACGCCCAACACGCATCCCGTGCTGGTGTTGAGCCACATTTGCTGGGAGCGGCGTTTCAATTCCGACCCGAACATCGTCGGCAAAACGGTCAGGGTGGCGGGGCTGCCATTCACAATCATCGGCGTCACCGCGCAGGGCTTTATCGGCCTGGAGCCGGATTCGCCGCAGTTCTGGGTCCCGCTGATGATGCGCGACCAGGTCGTCGGCAATTGGCTATACAAACGCTGGTTGACCGAGCGCAAAGCGGATTCGTTTGTGCTGGCAGGCCGCTTGAAACCAGGTGTCTCGCCCGAACAGGCGCAAGCTGAAGTAAACATGATTGCGCAGCAGCTTGCCAGTGACCATCCCGACCCGCAGCGCAAAGTCTCCGTCCGTGTTGATCCCGGCGCGACCTTCCTCCAACTGGATGACAAGATGAAGTTGCTGATTGCGCCAGTGCTGACGGCGGTAGGGCTGATTTTATTGATCGCCTGCATCAACGTTACCAATATGCTGCTGGCGCGCGCGGCAGGGCGGCAGCGCGAGATTGCCGTGCGCCTGGCGTTGGGCGCGAGCCGTTGGCGCGTGATGCGGCAATTGCTGACTGAAAGCGTGTTGCTCTCGGCTCTGGGCGGCGCGTTGGGGTTCCTGCTGGCAACGTGGACGATCCGGGCGCTCTATCCGCTCGTCCTGGCGCAGTTGCCGGTTCCGCAGGCCTTGCTCGAACAGTTCGCGCTCGATTTGAGACCGGACTATCGCATCTTCGGCTTTGCGTTGCTGGTGTCGTTGATTGCCGGGATTACCGCAGGACTCGCTCCGGCGTTGCAGGCATCGCGGCCCAATTTGAGCGGAGCCTTGAAAGACGAAGGCTCGACCTTCGGCGCTTACCTGAGTCAATCGCGGTTACGCAACGCGCTGGTTGTGACACAAGTCGCCGTCTGCCTGACGCTGCTGATTGCGGCGGGGCTACTCACGCGCAATCTGCAAAAGGCGCAAACGATTGAGACAGGACTCGTGACCAAAAACGTCTTCACGCTCGACACCAGTGCGCTAGGCACGCAGCAGGGGTCGGAGCGCGTGGCCGAATTCTGCCGTCAGCTTGCCACCCGCTTGCGTGCGTTGCCAGGCGTGAAAAGCGTCAGTCAGGCGCATTGGCTACCGCTCTCCCGCCCGACGCGTACCACGCCGATCACGCTTGCCGGGCAAACCCAGCCAGTGGGTCGTCCATTGCAAGCGGGCTTCAACTTTGTTTCCACCGAGTATTTTCAAACGCTCGGCATACGCATCACACGCGGACGCAACTTCACCGCACAGGAAGCGCAAGCGAATGCGCAAGTCGTGCTAATTAGCGAATCCACCGCACGCCGCTTCTGGCCGAATGAAGACGCCATCGGCAAACACCTCGGCATCGGCGTGGCGGCGCAACAGGACGAAGCGTCTAATGGATCATTCGGTGATGGCACGCCGAACTTCCCGCAATACGAAGTCATCGGCCTGACAAACGACACACGACAAGGCTTGCTCTGGCAGCGCGATGACACGTTCCTTTACGTCCCGCTGCGCACGGAGCAAGCGACAGGCGCGAATTCCGCTCAATATCTGATTGTCAGCACGGACGGAGATGCGCGCGCAGTGATGGCCGCCGCACGAAACGAAGCCACTGCCCTTGATCAGAAGCTGTTCGTTATCCCGCATCTGATGGATGACTGGCTGGCGTTGCAAAGGTCTCCCCTCAAAGCCATCGCCGTGCTGGCGGGGGTGCTGGGCTTGTTGGCGCTGTTGCTCGCGTCCATCGGGTTGTACGGCGTGATGTCATTCGTCGTCAGCCAGCGCACGCGCGAGATCGGCATTCGGCTGGCGCTAGGCGCGCAAGGCCGTGATGTCATCAGGCTCTTCTTGCGGCAAGGCAGCAAGCTGATCGCCATCGGTGTTGCGCTTGGCTTGGCGGGCGGCGCGGCGATTTCCGGCTTACTGGCGGGCGTGCTGGTAGACATCAGCCGATTCGATCCGCTGGCGTTTTGTGTGGTGGCGGCGTTCTTGACCCTCGTTGCGCTCTGCGCCTGTTACGCGCCGGCGCGGCGCGCGACGCAGGTAGACCCAATGTCAGCGCTCCGGCACGACTGAATCCGATGACCGATCCGATGCAAACGACGCGCTTTCGCTGCTGGCTCTGGCTGATCGTTTTGGCCGGCGTGATCGTGCCGCGACGGTTGCGCGCCGATTGGCGGCAGGAGTGGGAAGCGGAGCTGCGTTATCGCGAAACCCTGTTGGCCGAGTGGGACAGGCTCGATTGGCGAAACAAACTTGATTTGTTGCGGCGCAGCCTGGGCGCGTTTTGGGATGCGTTGCTGTTGCAACCGAAAAGATTGGAGGACGAAATGTTTCAAGACCTACGTTTTGGCGTGCGAATGTTGCTCAAGCATAAAAGCTTCACCATTGTCGCCGCACTTACGCTGGCGCTCGGCATCGGCGCGAATACCGCCGTGTTCACGTTGATCAACGCGCTCTTGTTGCGCACGCTGCCCGTCGCAAACCCGCACGAACTGGTCACGATCAGCGCGCCCAACGCCCTGCTCTCATTTCCGATGTACCGCGACCTGCGCGCGCAACAGGAAGTCTTCACCGACATCCTGGCCAGTAGTGGCGGGCCCCTTGTTCGTCTCGGGATTCCGGGCAAGACGGGAACCGCGGAAGTGGATAACGTCCGAACCAGCCTGGTCACCGCCAACTATTGGGGCGTGCTCGGTATTCAACCGGCCCTGGGGCGCTTTTTCACCGAAGACGAAGATCGCAATCCGAACAGCGCCGAGGCCGCCGGGTCAGTGGCGGTGCTCAGTTACTCATTTTGGGAACGCCAGTTCGGACGTGATCCGGGAGTGCTCGACCGCACAGTGCTCCTTGACCGTAGCCCCTGCCGCGTGATCGGCGTTGCGCCACGCGGCTTTTTTGGCGAGGCCGTCGGCAACGAACCCGACATGTGGGCGCCGCTCATCCCATTTTCAGGAAATGACAGCCTCGAAAACCGCCACGGGATGTTTACATCTCATATAGGCCGGCTCAAGCCGGGCGTGAGCCGCGAGCAAGCTCAGACAGCGATGACGCTCCTCTACCAGCAGTTGGTACAGGCCGAGCGAACGCAAACCCCACCGAGCAATCCGAACCGCGTCAGGCCGATCAAGGATTTGAGTATCCTTCTCGAATCGGGCGCGACGGGTTTCGGGTTCGGTCCCTTGCGCCGCACTTACACGCGGCCTTTGTGGATCATTATGGCGATTGTCGCGATGGTGCTTTTGATCGCCTGCGCGAACGTGGCCAATCTGTTGCTCGCCCGCGCGGCGGCGCGCCAGCGCGAAATCAGCGTGAGACTGGCGCTGGGTTGCGGCCGCTTCCGCCTGGTCCGGCAGTTGTTGACTGAAAGCCTGCTGCTCTCCGCGCTTGGCGCAGCCGCCGGGATGCTTGTCGCCTGGTGGGGCAGCCGCATCTTGCTGCGTATGGTAGACACCGGGCCAATGGCGTTGCGGCTCGACCTCAGCCCGGACACCCGCGTGCTCCTGTTTACGGCGGCGGTAATGGTATTAACGGGAATCGGCTTCGGTCTGGCGCCGGCCTGGCGGGCCAGCGGCTTTGATCTCGCTTCGGCGATGAAAGCCCAGGCGCGTGGCGGAACAGGCAGACAGGTTAAACAGTACCTCGGCCGCACGCTCGTCATCTTACAGGTCGCGGTCTCGCTGCTGCTGCTCATCGGGGCGGGACTGCTCATCCGCAGTTTGCATAACTTGCGACAGATTGATCTCGGCTTCCGGCCGGAACAGACGTTGATCTTCGATCTGGCGCACAACCCGCAGAACCGCGAACCGGCGGCGTTGGCGCGGGTCGCCCACGAGACGCGCGAGCGCGTCGGACAGATCCCCGGCGTGCGTCAAGCGAGCGTCTCCGGCTTGATGCTTTTCAGTTCGAGCGATATTTACGCGCCGCTCAGGATTTATGACTACACGCCCGCGCCGAACGAAGAAATGATGGCGCGTTTCAATTCCGTCTCGCCCGGTTATTTCGAGACGGTGGGTATGACTCTGGTCGCTGGACGGGATATCGAGGATCGCGACGCTCAGGGCGCCCCGCTGGTCGCGGTTGTCAACGAGGCGATGGCGCGACGTTATTTTCCGGGCGGGAACGCCTTGGGCCGGATCATGGAGATAAACGCCGGGCCGCTGCCGCACCCGCCGATTGAGATCGTGGGCATCGTCCGCGACGCCAAGTACAACAACTTGCGCGCGGAAGTTAAGCCCATGTTCTATCGCTCGTTTCAGCAATTTCCCCGCAGCATGCGCACACTCGAAGTACGCGCCACTGAGCCGTCGGCAGGGCTGGCCGGCCATGTGCGCAACGCGCTGTCGGAGGTCTCCAAGGATGTGATGATTCGCCGCGCCGTCACGCTTCCGGCGCAGGTGGATCAAACGCTGGCGGGCGAACGTCTGATCACCACGCTCTGCGCATTCTTTGGCGGGCTGGCGTTGTTGTTGGCGAGCGTCGGGCTGTACGGCGTGCTCTCCTATGCGGTGACTCAGCGCACGCAGGAGATCGGCATCCGCATGGCGTTGGGAGCGACAGCCCGAAACGTGCGCTGGCTGGTCTTGCGCCAGAGCCTGACGGTCGTGCTGGGCGGTCTCGCGCTGGGACTGTCACTCGCCCTCGTCAGCACGCGCCTGATTGTAAGCTTCCTCTACGGGCTAAGCCCGACAGACCCGGCAGCCATCGTCTTTTCCACGCTGCTGCTGTTTGCGGTCGCGCTGGTAGCCTGTTATCTGCCGGCGCGGCGCGCGACAAAGGTTGATCCGCTAGTGGCGCTACGTCACGAATGAAACCGATGGCCGGCCAATGGCTAAGTGGACGCAAACAACCCGATTCCGTCTCTGGCTCTGGCTGATCGCGCTCGTCGGCGTGATCGTGCCGCGACGCTTGCGCGCCGATTGGCGGCAGGAGTGGGAGGCGGAGTTACGCTCGCGCGAAACGCTGCTGGCCGAATGGGACAACCTGAACTGGAAAACCAAACTTGATCTGCTGCGGCGCAGCCTGGGCGCGTTCATTGATGCGCTCTGGTTGCAGCCCCAACGATTGGAGGACGAAATGTTTCAAGACTTGCGTTTCGGCGCACGAATGCTGGCGAAGAGCAAAGGCTTCACGACGGTGGCCATACTTTCACTGGCGCTGGGCATCGGCGCGAACACGGCGATCTTCAGCCTGATTGACGCGGTGTTGCTGAAGATGCTGCCGGTCGAACGTCCTGAGCAGCTCTACTTTATTCAAAACGTGGGGCCACGACAGCCGAATGGAGGCGCGCCGCCTTACCCGTGCTTCGAGCGGTTCCGCGACCAGAATCAATCCTTCTCCGGGCTCGCCGCCTTCGCCTCGCAAAATCCGAAGGTCGACATAGACGGCCAGGTCGAAGAGGTCTCCGGCCAGTTTGTATCGGGGAATTATTTTTCGCTGCTCGGCGTTAAGGCCATTCTGGGGCGCACGCTCAGCCCGGCGGATGACTCCGTGCCGGGCAGGGGCGGGCCAGACGGATTGATGGCGGTCATCAGCTACAACTACTGGACGCGCCGCTTCGGGCGGAGTCCGGAGGTCATCGGCAAAGTCGTGCGGATCGGCGCCGACCCCGTGACGATCATCGGCGTGACGCAGCCGGAATTTTACGGGCTGTTTCCTGGCAGAGAGGCAAACATCTCGGTCCCGATCAGCATAGAAGGCGCGGAGATGCTGACGGAAAAGACCTCCTGGTGGTTCCAGGCGGTCGGACGGCTCAAGCCCGGCGCGCAGCCCGAACAGGCGCGCGCCGAACTCGACACGGTCTTCCAGTCTTACATGAACGAGACAAACTTCAACGCAGAGTTCCGCCGGGAAAACTTCGCCCGGATCGCTCTGTCTCCGGCGAGCAAGGGGCTGAATACATTGCGGCGGCAGTTCTCCCGGCCTTTGCAGGCGTTGATGGCTATCGTCGCGATGGTGCTGTTGATCGCCTGCGCGAACGTGGCGAACCTGCTGCTGGCGCGCGCGACGGCTCGGCGGAAAGAGTTCGCCGTGCGACTGGCGCTGGGCGCAAACCGCTTCCGGCTTGTGCGCCAGATGCTGACCGAAAGTTTGTTGCTGGTCTCGCTGGGTGGATTGCTGGGATTGCTGTTCGCCCGCTGGGGCAGCGCGTTCCTGGTCAGCTTCTTCGCCACGGGACGCGGGCGGCTTTTTGTCAACCTGCCGCTCGATTACCGCGTGTTGTTGTTCACCGCCGGCGTGGCGTTGCTTACGGGCTTGATCTTCGGATTGGCGCCCGCGCTGCAAGCCACGCGCATTGACCCCAACCCCGCGCTCAAAGACAGTGCGGGAACGAGCGCGCGTTCACGCCTGCGTCTCGGCAAATCGCTGGTCGTCGCGCAGGTCGCCTTGTCCCTGCTCTTGCTCGTCGGCGCGGGATTGTTCGTACGCACGCTGCATAACCTCAAGAGTATGGATGCCGGTTTTCAACCGGAAGGCGTGCTGACTATGAAGGTCAACCCGCCGGAGACGATTTACCAGGGAGAGCGCCTGACCAATTTATGGAAGGACACGCTGGCGCGCGTCGAGCGTTTGCCCGGCGTGCGATCAGCCAGCCTCTGCGCGCTCAGCCCGCTCGATGGCGGTGGCCGCGGCGTCCTCGCCGGAGTCTCAGGCTTCACCCCGCGCTCGGAACGCGAGAAAGGGATTGGGCTGAACCAGGTTTCGCCCGATTACTTCCGGACCTTCGGCATCGCCCTGCTGCAAGGGCGCGGCTTCACCAACGCTGACAACGAGAGCGCGCCCAGAGTAGCGTTGGTCAACGAAACGGCGGCGCGCTTCTATTTCGGCGATCGCAGCCCCATTGGCGAGCAAATCACTTTCTTTCCCGGTCGCCCGAACGCCACCGTGCCCTATCAGATCGTGGGGGTCGTCCGGGATTCCCGTTATCAAAGCCTGCGCGAGCCTGACGGGCGGCTGGTTTATCTGCCCATGGCCCAAAGGCTCGACCGGCTGGGGCGGCTGACGCTGGCGGTTCGCGCCGAAGGCAGACCGACCGATCTGACCAACGCCATCAGCAACGAGATGCGCGCAATTGGCTCCGACATTCTGCTCACCAACATCGCCACGCTCAGCGAACAGGTCGACCAATCGCTGTTGCAGGAGCGGCTGGTCGCGACGCTCTCGCTCTTCTTTGGCCTGCTGGCTTTGCTGCTCGCCTGCATCGGGCTGTACGGCGTGATGGGCTACGACGTGGCGCGCCGCACACACGAGATCGGGATTCGGATGGCGCTCGGCGCAAGCGCAGAGCGGGTTGTGCGGTTGGTGTTGCGTCAAACGCTGCTGTGGGTCGCGCTCGGCATTGCGCTTGGCCTTGGCGCGGCGTTGGCGACGACGCGGTGGGTGGAAAGTTTGCTGTTCGGGCTGAAGCCGAACGATCCGCTGACGATTGTACTGGCGGCGCTGGTGTTGCTGGCAGTCGCGGCGGTCGCGGGGTATCTGCCTGCGCGCCGGGCCGCGCGAGTTGATCCGCTGGTAGCGTTGCGACACGACTGAGACGCATCGCTATCGATGCAATTCTTTGAAAAGCAATTCTTCCGCGGCTATGCCACCTGATGTGCGGAAGCGGCTATGCCCTTCCGAGGAGGATGCGCTTTCATTTTGGGGCTACGCCCCGCCGCTTCGGGGTCGAGTAGCAAAGCGTTATGGCTTAACTTCGCCAAACCAGAGGGGCGTAGCCCAAGAAAAAAATCCAGCGGTTCCCGGAAGGGCATAGCCGCTTCCGCACATCAGGCGGCGCAGCCGCAGGAAAAACACAGTTGAGTGAGACTGATGGCTGACGCGGATCGAACAACCCGATTTCGTTTCTGGCTCTGGCTGATTCACGCTCGTCGGCGTGATCGTGCCGCGCCGCTTACGCGCCGATTGGCGGCAGGAGTGGGAGGCCGAGCTACGTTATCGGGAAGACCTGTTGGCCGAATGGGACAACCTCAACTGGCGAACCAAGCTCGATCTGTTGTGGCGCAGCCTGGGCGCGTTCCGGGATGCGTTGCTGTTACAACCGAGAAGACTGGAGGACGAAATGTTTCAGGATTTGCGTTTCGGTGTACGAATGTTGCTGAAGAATCCCGGCTTCACCGCCGTGGTCGTGTTGACGCTGGCGCTGGGGATTGGGGCCAACGCGGCGCTCTTCTCTGTCGTCAACGGCGTGCTGCTCAATCCGCTGCCCTTCCCGCAGCCTGAACAGCTTGTCACGCTCCACCAGAGCAAGCCGAATTTCGAGACCGGCGCGATGCCTTATCCGAATTTTCGGGACTTGCAAAGAGAGAACCGCACATTCGCCGCGATGGCCATTTCGCGCGGCGCCGGCTTCATTCTGACGGGCGCGGGCGAAGCCGAGCGCGTCAGCGCGCAACACGTCACCGCGGACTTCTTCACCGTGCTCGGAGTCATGCCTCAGCTTGGGCGCAATTTTGCGCCGGGCGAAGATCAGTCCGGCGCAGCCCCCATTGTCCTCATCAGCGCGGAACTCTGGCAGCGCAAGTTCGGTTCCGCGCCGGATGCGCTGGGCCGCAGTCTGACCCTGGACGACCGAAGTTATACGATCGTCGGCGTGCTGCCCGCGAGCTTCAACCTTCGGGTCAGCCTCTTTCGCCCCGCCGACGCATACGTTCCTATCGGCCAGTGGAATAATCCCGCGCTGGAGAACCGGGGCGCGGCTCTGGCGCTCCACGGGATTGGCCGGCTCAAGCCCGGCGTGACCATCGAGCAGGCGCAGGCCGACCTGAACAGAGTGATGAGCGATCTCGCCGTCGCTTATCCCGACACCAACAAGGGCAACGGCGCGAAAATCCTGTCGCTCAAGCAAAGGATGGTCGGCAGCGTCGGGCAGATACTGTGGTTGTTGCTGGGCGCGGTCGGGTTCGTGCTGCTGATCGCGTGCGTGAATGTCGGCAACCTGCTGCTCGCGCGCTCGACTGGCAGGACGCACGAATTCGCTATTCGCGCCGCGCTCGGCGCGGGCCGATGGCGATTGCTCCGCCAACTCTTGACCGAGAGCACGCTGCTGGCTCTGGCGGGCGGCGGACTTGGGCTGGCCGTCGCGGCTTGGGGCACGCAGGCCGCTCTCAGCGCGTTGCCCACTACGCTGCCACGCGCAGATGAAATCGGTTTGGATGGCCGTGTCCTGCTCTTCACCTTAATCATTTCGCTGGCCGCCGGGATGCTTTCTGGGCTGGCGCCGGCGCTGAAGACTTCCGAGCGGCGTTTGGCGGAAACGCTCAAGGAAGGCGGGCGCGGCGCGCAAGGCGGGCGGGCGAGCGCGCAAGGCGTCTTTGTCGCAGTAGAGCTGGCGCTGGCGCTGGTCTTGCTCGTCGGCGCGGGATTGATGATCCGCAGCCTGAACGCGCTCTGGAACGTTGATCCGGGCTTTCGGCCGGACAACGCGCTGAGCTTCGAACTTAACCTGCCGGCATCCATAAGCGCGGGGAGGACGGCCAACCCGGAAGCGATTCGCAGCGCCTTGCGCGAACTCAGCGCAAAGCTCAACTCGATGCCGGGCGTCCGGGCGGCTTCATTCTCGGCATCCTCGCGCCCGTTGCAGGGCGTAAACGACAACTACTTCTGGCTCGAGGGCCAGCCAAGACCGGCGAGCGCGAGCGAGATGAGTTCGGCGCTGCTGTATCGGGTCGAACCTGGCTATCTCGCGGCCATGGGCATCCCGCTCAAGCAGGGTCGTTTTTTCACCGAGCAAGATAATGAACGATCTGAGCCTGTCGTGGTGATTGACGAGGTCTTCGCCCGTAAACATTTCCCGAACGCGGACCCTCTCGGCAAGCGTATCAACTATGCGGGAAACCTGGCGCAAATCATCGGGGTGGTCGGGCACGTGAAGCAGTGGGGTCTCGATGCGGACGACACGGCTTCGATCCGGGCGCAGTTCTACGAGCCGTTCAGGCAGATGGGCGACAACGGGCTGCCGCGGCTTTCCAGCGTGGGCGTGGTGATGCGCGCCGAGGGAGCGTCGCCCGCGCTCTGGGATTCGATCCGCCGGGTCGTTCAAAGCCAGAACAGAGAGAATGTCATCTACAGCCCCCAGACGATGAATGAGGTGATTGCCGGCTCGCTGGCTCGGCGGCGGTTTGCGATGACCCTGCTCAATGCCTTTGCCGTGGTGGCGCTGCTGCTCTCAAGCATTGGTCTTTATGGCGTCATCTCCTACCTGGTCGGCCAGCGGACGCACGAACTCGGCGTCCGCGTTGCGCTGGGCGCGCAGCGCAGTGACGTGCTGCGCCTCGTCTTGAACCACGGGATGAAGATGGCGCTGGGCGGCGTGGCGCTGGGCTTGCTCGCCGCGCTGGGCTTGACGCGGCTGCTGGCGCAGATGCTCTACGGCGTAAGCCCGACCGACCCGGCGACTTTCGCCGGCATCGCGCTACTGCTGACGGCGGTGGCGCTGCTGGCCTGTTTCGTTCCGGCGTGGCGGGCCACCAAAGTAGATCCGCTGGTCGCACTCCGGCACGAGTGAGCCTCATTGGCATCTACACAAATTGGAGGAGCCAGCCGATTCCCCAGCCGCGTAGCGGCCTGATGACCTTAGCCGTGGGTTTCAACCCACGGATCGGCGCGGTTGTTCATTCCCCGTCGCGTAGCGACGATTGAGTAGCCGGTTCAACCGTCGCTACGCGACTGGGCGATCTTTCGTTCCGGCGCCCGTGGGTTGAAACCCACGGCTAAGGTCATCAGGCCGCTACGCGGCTGGGGGGCTTTCAACTTGTGTAGATACCAATGAGTGAGCCTGATGGCTGATATGACCCGAACAACTCGCTTTCGTTTCTGGCTCCGGCTGATCGTACTGGTCGGCGTGATCGTGCCGCTTATCAGCAGTCCGGCGCCAGGGCAACAGAGCAAGGGGCTGGTGGAAAAAGAACCTTTGACGTTTGCCGAACTGCGGAAGCTGGTTCAGGAATTGGACAAACGCCTGCAGGCGGTGCGCGAGCGCGGGAACACGTTGACCGTGCTTGACGCTCTGCGCGCGCTGGAAAACGAATACGCCGCGCGAGGGGCGGCAGCGCACGCGGCGCTGGCGTCACGCATTCTGACGCTCGCCCCGGAAGTGGGAAATTATGGCGAGGCATTGCGCTACGCTGACCTGGCTTACGGCGCACACGCGATGGGGCGGCGGGCTAGCGCGGATGAACTCAAGGGCTTCCGGCCTGTCGCGGCGCTTGAGGCGCTGGCGCGCGCCGCCGCCGCTGCGCAAGTCGTGATGATCAATGAGGCTCATCACGTACCGCAACATCGGGCGTTTGCTCTTGAGTTGCTGAAGCGGCTGCGCCGTCAGGGCTTCACGCATTTTGCCGCTGAGACTCTTTACGCCGCGGATACGCAACTCAACGAGCGCGGCTACCCGACCGCGCAAACCGGTTTCTACACCGCCGAGCCGGTGCACGGCGAACTGATCCGTAGCGCGCTCAGACTGGGTTACCGCGTTGTGCCTTACGAAGCCGAAGCGGTCACGAATGCGGATGAGCGCGAGCGGGGACAGGCGCGCAATCTGATCGAACGAATTCTGAAAAACGCTCCGCAGGCCAGGATTCTGATCCACGCCGGGTACGCCCACATCGACGAAAAAGGCGCGGATCGGGTCGGCGCGGTAACGATGGCGCAACGTTTCAAGGAGGCGGCTGGCATTGACCCGTTCACGATTGACCAGACGGAGATGACCGAACACAGCGCTCCGGATTATGAGCATCCGTTGTACCGCCACGTCCAGTCGCAGCGGCTGGCGCCGCAGCCGATAGTATTTCGGAACGCGCAGGGGCGATTGTGGGCGCTTGAAACAGATCGGCACGACGTGACGCTCTTCCATCCGCGCAGCCGGTATACCGACGGCAGACCCGATTGGTTGCGGTTGAGCGGCGACCGCAAACCTTACAAGCTTCCGAAACAGGTGTGCGGCGCGGCGGCGCGCTGTCTGGTACGCGCCCGAGCGTTGGGCGAGGCCGCGGATGCCATTCCGATTGATCAACTGGAAGTATCGGCGAACCGGCAGGCGTCATTGCTGTTGCCAGCCGGCGAGTTCAACCTGGAGGTTCAGGACCCGGAAGGCAAAACGATCAGGAATTTTCGCGTCAGCAGGCGGCGGCCTGCTTCATCCCCGCCCGCCGGGCGACGAAGGTTGATCCGATAGATGCGCTCCGTTACGACTGAGGAGGAACAATTGTGCGATTCACAAAGATGATGTTGGTTATCCTGAGCCTGCTGGGCGTTTGCGCGCAGGCGCAACAGATTTCTTCACAGACGCCCGCGCGCGGCAAACGTATCGTGATCGCCGCCAGCGTGATACTTGATGGCAAAGGCCGCGCGCTGCGCGACACGCGGATCGTGATCGAAGGCGCAAAGATTGTCGCGCTTGATCCAAAGGCTGCGCCGGTGGATTACGACCTGCGTGGCCTGACGGTGGCGCCGGGCTGGATTGACATGCACACGCATATCACTTCGAGCTTCGGCAGCGACGGGAAATTCGCCGGAGAAGTGACCGCCGAAGAGAGCAACTATCAAGCGGCCTCGAACGCCTGGGTGACGTTGCTGGGTGGTTTTACGACGGTGCAAACCATGAGCGGGGCGGTGGGTCTGCGCGACGCCATAGCAAAGGGATTGCTGCCGGGGCCGCGCATCTTGACCATTTTCGAGGGACTGGCCGGCCGCGGTGAGCAGACCGGGACACCGGACGAACTCCGCGCCTACGTGCGGAAACAAAAGGAAGCGGGCGCAGACATCATCAAAATCTATGCGTCGGGGGGCATGACGCGGGGCGCGAAGACGCTTTCCCAGGAACAACTGAACGCGGTCTGCGATGAAGCGAAGAAGCTGGGGCTGCGCACGCACGTGCATGCGTACCGCGACGCTGTCCCCGCCGCGACGCTGGCTGGTTGCACGCAGATCGAGCACGGGGTCGGAGCGACGGACGACGATCTGAAACTGATGGTTGAAAAGGGAACCTATCTCGATCCGCAAGGCGGAGCTTTATTTGAAAACTACATGCTGAACAAAGCCCGCTACGCCGGCAGGCCCTTCTTTCCCAAGACCGAAGAGGAATTGCTGGCGGCGTATAAGCCAGCCGTGGCGCTGAGTCAGGAATTCCTGCGACGCGCGGCGAAAGTAAAGGGGCTGAAGATCGTGTTCGGCTCCGACGCGCTGGCGGGTCTGCACGGGCGCAATGCGGAGGAGTTTATTCATCGCGTGCGTGATTGTGGCGTGGAGCCGATGGCGGCGCTGGTTTCCGCAAACTCACTGGCGGCGGAAGCGATGGGCATGGCCGATCAAATCGGCTCAATCGCGCCGGGATTGCAGGCGGACATCATCGCGCTCGACGGCGATCCGCTGAAGGACATCACCGCTGTGCGGCGCGTTGTTTTTGTGATGAAGGGCGGGGTCGTATACAAGCACGCGGCGCGCGGCGCGATCCCTTAACCGCGCAGTGAATAAAGTGAATCAATCACCTTGCTGCCGGCGCTTCACTCGTTCTTTCCAAAGATCGAATGTGACGACAATACCCCGGAACGATGGGGGGGGCGTAGCCCCGAAGAAAAAGGGCGCCGTTCACGGAAGGGCATAGCCTCTTCCGCACATCAGGCGGCAAAGCCGCGAAGAGCAACAAGTGAAATTGATGGCTGATGCGACGCAAATAACTCGCTTTCGCTTCTGGCTCTGGCTGATCACGATCATCGGCGTGATTGTCCCGCGCCGTTTGCGCGCCGATTGGCGGCAGGAGTGGGAAGCCGAGTTGCGTTACCGCGAGGCGCTGCTGGCGGAGTGGGACAAGCTGGACGGAAAACACAAACTCGATCTGATGATGCGCTCGCTCGGCGCGTTTTGGGATGCGCTGCTGCTGCAACCGCGAAGAATGGAGGACTAAATGTTTCAAGACTTGCGCTTCGGTGTGCGGATGCTGCGAACACAACCCGGCTTTACTTTGATTGCCGTTCTCACGCTGGCGCTCGGCATTGGCGCGAACACGGCGATCTTCACGGTGATCAATGGCGTGTTGCTGCGCCCGCTGCCCTACGACGAGCCGGATCGTGTGGTGATGCTCTGGGAGGGCAATCCGCGCCGGAACATCGAGCAACAGCGCGTCGCGCCGCCGCACCTGGTTGAGTGGCGAGAGCAGAGTCGCTCTTTTGAAAATATCGCCTACTGGACGGGCAATGGCGAGTTCAATCTGGTCACGGCCGACGGCAGCGAAAAGGCCAGGTGCGCTTACGTCACATCCAGCCTCTTCTCGACCTTGCGCGTCAGACCGTGGCTTGGCCGAACTCTGCTGCCGGAAGAAGACCGGCTCGAAGGCAATCAAGCTGCGGTGCTCAGCCACGAATACTGGCAGCGGCGGTTTGCGGCGGACCCGAATGTGATTGGCCGGACGCTGACCGTGGATACGTTTGGCCGGCGCGTTTACACCATCGCCGGCGTGATGGAGCCAGGCTTCCGCTTTCCCAATCAGACCGAAATCTGGTTGCCGGTGGGTTGGGATGGCATTCCCAGAGCGCGGCGCGGCGCGTGGCTGTCGGTAATCGCCAGGCTCAAGGACGGCGTGACTATCGAGCAGGCGCAAGCGGATTTGAGCGCGATTCAGGGAAGGATCGCCGCGCAACATCCGAATGAATTGCTCAGCTCGCAAGTCGCTGTCATTCCCCTGCTTGAACAGACGCTGGGACGAAACCTGCGGCTGGCTTTGCTGATTCTTTGGGGTGTGACAGGCTGTGTATTGCTGATCGCATGCGCGAATGTCGCGAACCTGCTGCTGGCGCGCGCCGCCGACCGGCAGAAAGAGATCGCCATCCGGCTGGCGCTCGGCGGGAGTCGCTTCAGGCTGATCCGGCAGTTGCTCACCGAAAGCCTGTTGCTGGCGCTTGTGGGCGGCGGACTCGGAGTCTTGCTGGCCAATTGGAGTCTGAAACTGCTGATCGCCTTCAACGCCGATCACGTCCCGCGTTTGAACGAGACCAGGCTGGATGGCTGGTCGCTGGGCTTCACACTGCTGGTCGCCTGTTTGACCGGCTTGCTCTTCGGTCTCGCTCCCGCGTGGCAGACGACGAAACCTGATTTGAACGCCGCGTTGAAAGACAGCGGCAAGGGAGCGGCTGGCAGTTTGCAGCGCAGCCGCCTGCGCAGCCTGCTGGTCGTCGCCGAAGTCGCTATGTCAGCCGTGTTGTTGATCGGGGTCGGTTTGATGATCCGCAGCTTCGCGCAAATCTCGCGCGTTGATCGCGGCTTTCAACCTGAGCGATTGCTGACCGCGAAACTCGACTTCTCGATCACGGGCTTCACCACTTGGGTCAGAGCGACTGAGACTCGACCGCAAGTGACAATCCGCGAACTGATCGAGCGGTTGAAAACTCAGCCCGGCGCGCAAGCGGTAGCCGCCGTCAGCGACAAGGCCGGATTCCAGATCACGGTTGAAAACCGGCAGACCGGCGTGGAAGAAGATCATCCGCGCACGAGTTTTCAAGGCGTCACGGCGGATTACTTCCGCGCGATGGGCATTCCGATGCTTCGTTCATACTGCACCTCCAGACGGTGGACTTTGGGATTGTCGGTTCAAACGGATAGTTCAACTCAAGTTGGCGACGATTGCTACTCTACCACGGTTTGATTACCGGGGTGCGGC
>Ga0187892_10002193_pt1 | contig 40687 bp, 31 predicted proteins | sample MA1701073metaG_FD_139345 | JGI IMG/M metagenome (GOLD analysis project Ga0187892, IMG submission 139345) | Bio-ooze microbial communities from a basaltic lava cave in the Kipuka Kanohina Cave System on the Island of Hawaii, USA - MA170107-3 metaG ... | reverse complement strand
TCGCTGGATAGTCGCGACACGCTCATGCTTGTCGTGCGCGTCGACACACGCCGCGTGAGCGCGATGCCTAACGGCAACACCATATCGCTGCGCGCGCGCACTCGTGAGCCGCTCGCGTTCACAGTGCGTATCTCGACGACTGCTGAAGCACTCACGCCCGTTGCCCGGGAAGAGATCTTCGCGCCGGCGTTCCTCGACTTTCTCGCCCAGGCAAAGACTCTTGGCGGCGACTCGTCGGTGCTCAGAGCACGCTGGCTGGAACGGCAGACGCGCGGCGTGGAGCTGCTCGTTTCGCACGAAAAGCTCATGGCCGGCCTGCCAACGTACGCCACGTATTTCGGCCGCGATATCCTGGTCAGCACGCTCATGATGCGCTCGATCTGGCGGCCGGAAATGTCCCAGTTCGCCATCGCCAGCGTGCTGCGCAAGCTCTCCCCGTCGGGGCAAGTGAGTCACGAAGAAGCGTTAGGCGGGCAGGCCGTACGCGAAAGCGCGGCCGAGTACGCGCAGCTCGTGGATGAGTATCTCAAGGCTTCGCGTAAGCGGGATGTTCCGCTGGCAGATAGCCTGCGCGCTCGCGCCTATCAAGTGCTGCGCGAAAGCCGTCGCGTGCGCGAGAACTACCACATGATCGATGATGAGTTCCAGCTTCCAGTCCTTGTGGCGCGCTGGATCACTGACTCTACTGTCTCGCGAGACACCAAGCGCGCATTCCTGCTCGACTCGACAGACGGCACTAGAACGAGACTCGCGCGGCTGTTGCGCGAGTTGGCTCTCGTTGCACGCATGACAGAGGCGTACGCGAGAGATCAGACGGCGGCGAACCTTGTCTCATTTGCCGCGCGAGATTCCGGCTGGGCACCCTCGAGTTGGCGCGACAGCAATGCGGGTTACGGCGGCGGGCGCTACGCGATGGATGTGAACGCGATTTGGGTCCCTCATGCTCTCGAATCGCTGGCGCGAATTCTGGCCACGCTACGCGAGCTGGGCTTCGCGTTCGACGCTCTCGCGGCACGAGACGCGGCGCTGGCCGCGGGAACTCCGCTCGCTCGTTATGCGAGCGACTCCTTGGTGCTTCGCCGTGCCATCAACGCGTGGTCCGGCGCGTGGCGGCACTTTCTGGTTCGCCTCAGTGCAGCCGAAGTGCGCGAACGCGTGGCCGTACGCCTGGCGGCGATGCCGAGCGTTGAAAGGACGCACTGGACTGCCCGGCTCTCCAACAATCGCGCCGATCAGGACGCGCTCGCATTTCTCGCCTTGTCATTGGACGCCAACGCGCGACCGCTCGGCATCGCGAACTCGGACCCGAGCACGCGTCTCTTCCTGGGCGACGTGACCGGCACTGGCGATTCGTTAGGTGTCGATGCCGTGCTCCGCGACGTGCGGCTCTTCGTGCGACCCTACCCCGTTGGCCTCTTCATCGATCGCGCGGGCCCTGTTGTCGCAAACGACGCCTATGCGCCAGCGCCCGTTTGGCTTGCCTTCCAGCGCGATCCGTATCACGGACCCAGCGTGGCCTGGGGGCGCGAGGTCAATCTCTTTCTGCTCGGCGTCTCAAACCGGATCCAGCTGGCGCAACGCAGCTCACGCGCAGCGACTCTCGACGCATACGTGCGCGAGCTTCGCGCGGCAGCCGACCAGGTGAAGACCGCAGTTGAGGCGTCTGGTTTTCACAGCGAGTTGTGGAGCTATCGTTTCGACGGTGGCAAACCGGTACCATCGCGCTATGGCACTGGAGCCGATGTTCAGCTATGGAGTACGACGAATCTCGCCGTGCAGTTCGCGCTCTGGCGCCTAACGCGTTAACGACGCTCTCCCGGCCTGCCTGAATCCGTTCATCGAATGAAATTCGCACGCTCCGCCGGCATCCTGCTGCATCCCACGTCGCTCCCAGGTGCGAACGGCGTCGGCGAGCTGGGGCCCGAGGCGTTTCGCTTTCTCGACTTCCTCACGGACGCAGGTCTCAAGATCTGGCAGATGCTCCCGCTGGGGCCTACCGGTTATGGCGACTCGCCGTACCAGAGCTTTTCGGCTTTCGCGGGTAATCCGCTGCTGATTCACGTCTCCCCGCCTGACGGCACGCGATCGTTCCCGGCGCATTCCGTCGAGTTCGAGACAGTCATTCCACACAAGCGTGCGTTGATGGATCGTGCCGTCGCGCGATTCGAGCCTGATCAGGCGTACCGTGCGTTCGTCGCGGAGAACGAAGATTGGCTTGCGGACTACGCGCTTTTCATGGCGCTCAAAGAGACGCATGGCGGCGTAGCGTGGACGGACTGGGCGCCCGAGGTCGCGAGTCGCGACGCAAAAGCACTGGAGGACTGGCGCTGCCGCCTAACGTCGCTGATCGAGCGCTATCAAGTCGAGCAGTATCTCTTCTTCAGCCAGTTCCACGCGCTAAAGCAGGCGTGCGTCGAACGCGAGATTCGTCTGATGGGCGACCTGCCGATCTACGTGGCGCACGATTCGGCCGACGTGTGGTCGCATCGCGATCTGTTCGAGTTGGACGCAACGGGACATCCTCGCGTGCAGGCCGGCGTTCCGCCCGACTACTTCAGCGCGACGGGACAGTTGTGGGGAAACCCCATCTATAACTGGAAGGCGATCCGCGCTGCCAACTATCACTGGTGGATCCGCAGAATGCGCGCCGCGTTCGACATGTTCGACCTCGTGCGCATCGATCACTTCCGCGGATTCGAGGCGTATTGGGAAGTGCCTGGCGACGCCACAACAGCTGTCAATGGGCGTTGGGTCAAAGGGCCCGGCACCGAGTTGTTCGACGCGACTTCGGCAGCGCTTGGGCCGCTTCCGATCGTGGCGGAGAACTTGGGCGTGATCACGCCGCAAGTCGAAGCGTTGCGCGAGCAGTTTGGCTATCCGGGAATGAGCATTCTGCAGTTCGCATTCGGCAACGACACGCAGGCGGCGAAGTTCCGGCCACACAGCTTTCCGCGCGAACGAGTTGTGTACACCGGTACTCACGACAACGACACAACGCTCGGCTGGTGGAATTCGACAGGTGAAGGCGATTCGACTAGAACTGCGAAGGACGTCGCAAATGAGAAAGCGCTCGCGCGCCAGTACTTCGCGACCGATGGCGCGGAGATGAACTGGACGCTCATTCGCGCGGCCCTCGCGTCGGTCGCCGATACGGTGCTCATTCCGATACAGGACGTTCTTGGATTGGGCAGCGAAGCGCGCATGAATCTTCCCGGACGCGAGTCCGGCAACTGGCGCTTTCGTTTCTCCTGGGATCAGGTTACTCCCGGCATCAAAGAGCGGCTGCGAATGATGGTCGACACGTACTCCCGTTAGGTCTCTCACCGGAAACGTTATGCGCGAACCTGCCGCGAGATTCTCGACCATTTGGAACATGAGCTTTGGGTTCCTCGGAATCCAATTCGGCTGGGCACTGCAGATGGCGAACATGAGCGCCATCTACGAGTACCTCGGCGCGAGTGCGGATCAGATCCCCATGCTCTGGCTGGCCGCTCCGCTCACAGGGCTCATCGTGCAGCCGATCATCGGCCATCTGAGCGATCGCACCTGGTCACCGCGTTTCGGTCGTCGTCGCCCCTATTTCCTAGTGGGCGCGATTCTGAGCTCGCTGGCGCTCATCGCGATGCCGCACTCGAGCGCGTTGTGGATGGCCGCGGGCCTGCTGTGGATTCTGGACGCATCGATCAACATATCGATGGAGCCGTTCCGCGCGTTCGTCGCCGACCTGCTTCCTAACGAGCAGCGCACACGCGGCTTCGCGATGCAGAGTTTGTTCATCGGACTGGGTGCCGTCATCGCGTCGGCCCTTCCCTGGATGCTTACCAATTGGGTCGGGATAGCGCCGAGCGCGCCTGGGAAGATTCCAACCGCTGTGCGCCTTTCGTTTTATGTCGGATCCGCGGCGTTTTTCGGCGCAGTACTCTACACGGTCCTAACGACGCGCGAGCATCCGCCCGCTGACATGGCCGCGTTTCAGCGCGCGAAAGCTGCGAGTCGCGGTGTGATGGCCGGTGCGCGCGAGATAGCCAAAGCGGCGCGCGAGATGCCAGACACGATGGGCCAACTCGCGTTCGTGCAGCTCGCCACGTGGCTCGGCCTCTTTTGCATGTGGCTCTACTTCCCTGTTGCAGTCGCGCGCAACGTCTTTGGCGCACCGGATCAGAACTCGCCGCTCTACCAGCAAGGCGTCGAGTGGGCCGGCGTCTGCTTCGGCGCATACTCGGCCGTGTGTTTTGCATTCTCTTTCGCGTTGCCTACCATGGCGCGCAAGTTGGGTCGCAAAACGACCCACGCCACGTGTCTCATGGCAGGCTCGTTAGGCCTCCTCTCGGTCGCCGTGATTCGCACGCCCGGCCTGCTTCTGTTGTCGATGGCCGGCGTCGGAATCGCGTGGGCGAGTATCCTCTCGATGCCGTATTCGATTCTCGCCGGCTCGCTGCCACCCGGAAAGACGGGCGTGTACATGGGGATCTTCAACTTCTTCATCGTGATCCCCGAGATCCTCGCGGCGCTCGGTTTCGGTTGGGTGATGTCACACCTGCTGAACAACAACCGAATGGCTGCCGTCGTTGCGGGCGGCGTGATGCTAGCTGTCGCGGCGGCGCTCGTTATGCGCGTGCACGAGCATGCGACGGCACCACAAGTAACGGCGGTTCCCGAGCCGGCCGGTGCTGGAGGCGTCGTCGCATGAACTGCAGCCGGCGCGACGGCAATGGGGTCAGACTCCTTTGATCCGCTTGTGGCGGTTTCTCCGGTGCGAAAAATGGAGTCTGACCCCATTGATCGCCGGTATCGCGTTGCTTCTGGCTGTAACCACAATTGCAGCGCAGCCAGCGCCAGTCGTCGAGAAGGTAGAACCGCCTAACTGGTGGGCCGGATCCACTGTGAACCCTGTCCGCTTGCTCATTCGCGGGCAGAACCTCGCGGGCGCGCGCTTCAACTGCCGGCGCGTGAGTTGCACGCGTGTGCGAGTAAATGCAGCTGGAACGTACGCGTTTGTAGATGTGTCGATTCCACCGAACCTAACGGCCGGAGCGTATCCACTCGTGGTGAGTACGGCGTCTGGCGCCACCCGTGTTCCCTTCACCATCTCCGCGCCGCTGGCGCGACGCGGGCGCTTCCAGGGCTTCGGAACAGACGACGTCTTGTATTTGCTTATGCCGGATCGCTTCGTGAACGGTGACCCGTCGAACGACGACCCCGCGACAGCTCGCGGGCTTCTCGATCGCAGCAAGGGGCGCTTCTACCACGGCGGCGACCTCGCGGGCGTGCGCGCGCGTCTGCCGTATTTCAAGGACCTTGGGATCACCGCGATCTGGATGAACCCGATCTACGACAACAACAACGCGCTGAATCGGCGCGAGATGTACGATGGGCAGCCCATTACCGACTACCACGGATACGGCGCGGTCGACTTCTATGCCGTGGACGAACACCTGGGCGATCTCGACCTACTCAAGCGGCTTGTCGACGAAGCGCACGCGTTAGGCATCAAGATCATCCTCGACATGGTGGCGAATCATACGGGGCCCTATCACCCGTGGGTCACGAACGCACCGACGTCGACGTGGTATCACGGCACTGCCGAGCAGCACGAGGCGAACACGTGGCAGACCTGGACGCTCGCAGATCCATACAGCCCATGGGCAATGCGCCGAGAAACCCTGGACGGCTGGTTCATCAACATCCTTCCCGATCTCAATCAGGATGACCCCGAGGTCGCGCGTTACATCGTCCAGAATACGCTGTGGTGGATTGGTGTGAGCGGCATGGACGGAATCCGTCAGGACACGTGGCCCTACGTGCCGCGGCGTTTTTGGCGCGAGTGGATGAACGCGATCAAGCGTGAGTATCCCACTGTGCGCGTCGTCGGCGAAGTCTTCGACGGCGATCCGACGATGATCGCGTTCTTCGAAGGCGGGCGCGCGCAGTTCGATGGGATCGACGACAAGGTCGACATGCTCTTCGACTTCCCGCTCTACTTCCCGCTGCGGCGCGCCTTTGGCGAAGGGAAATCGGTGCGCGAAGTCGCGCAGATGCTGGCTCGCGATCGCTTGTATCGTGACCCTAACGCTCTCGTGACGTTTATTGGCCTGCATGACGTCGCCCGCTTCATGAACGAGAGCGGAGCGACGACGGATGGTCTCAAGCTCGCGTACACGTTCATGCTCACAGCGCGGGGCATTCCGCTCATCTACTACGGCGACGAGATTGCGCTGCCGGGCGGCAACGATCCGGACAACCGGCGCGACTTTCCTGGCGGATGGCCTAACGACGCGCGCAATGCGTTTACCGCGGCAGGGCGCAGTGCGCAGGAGCAAGAGGTCTGGCAGCACGTGCAGAAGCTGTTGCGGTTGCGCGCCGAGCGCGCTGAGCTGCGGCGCGCACCGACTGAGCATTTCGAGGTTGGTGATCAGACGTATGTCTATCAACGCGGACAGACGGTTGTCGTCATCAACAACGGGACGAGCCCAGTGGACATTCGCGTGACTGCCCTCGAGAGGCAGAGTGATGCGCTAGGCATCTGTGGTGCGCCGCGCCGCCAGGCCAACGCCTACATCATCTCGGTGCCAGCTCGGCGAGGTTGCGTTTTCTAGCTCGGTCGCAGGGTGTCATTGCTGGAAGGCAACCTTCCGGAAACGGGCGAACGCATCCACACACTCCTCAGTCGTCGTCGGAGCTGCGATTGGCTGGCGCGCTGAGTCCCTGAGCGCGGCTTTGTGAGCCGAAAAGATCTTCGCCAAGGATTCATCAATCGTCTGGAAGTGCACGTTCGGATGCGGCACGGGCAAGCCAGTGGGTCCCTTGCGCAAGATGCGCCTGCCGATCTCGTCCGCGAAACCTGTGACAATCCAGTTGCCATCGCTCATCTCAGAAAAGAAGACGACTTCGAAGCTGCCGTCACTCACGATGATCGCAGCGAACGTGTTCGGGAGTCCCGCGTAAAGGCGGCAGCTGGGGTGCGAGAGTCGAGTGCGTTCCCGCTCCTCCCACGTGAAGTCGCCTTTCGGCGTTAGGCCCATCTTGTCGAGATGCCGGTCCACAGTGCTGACAGCTTTAGTCAGGGGGAACTCGTCAGCATCTTCTGCCTCGGGGAGGACATCGGAGGCAACTACCGTGAGAAAACCCGCATCGAAATACTCTCTCGTACCGAGCTTGGTGACCTTAAACCCGCGAACCGCTTGCGCCTCCGGCCTAACGCCGAGCACCTCAACGACCGCCGGAGTCCAGACACCGTGATACTCGTTCTCGATGCGAGTCTTGCACGTCTCACGGCGGCACCAGAGTGCTTCGGCTCCGTTCCATTCTTGTATGTGATGCAGGGCGCCGAATCCAAACTCCGCCAACTCGTCACCGTCTGGAGGAGCGAAGCGCTGGGCCTCGTCCCAGGACTTGGCGAACGTTGTGTGCAACGTTAGGCCGATTGCGGGGACGTGAGTTTTGAAGTAGGACCCCGGCACGACCGAAAGTTGGGCAACCGCAGCCGAATCCAAATTCAAGAGAAAGCCGTCCCAGTAGTTGTCGACCCACATGAGCGCTTCGGCGCGCTGGCCGTCGACTCGGTACTTGCCGATCCAGCTCGTATCGCGACGCTCCTCGAACGGCAGGAAATCGTCGCGAGCCTCGCCGGGATCGCCGCCGGGCGTGAGCACGATCACTTCTTGCGGACCGGTCCACGTTAGGCGTTCGCGGAACAGCGCCTCATAGTCGATGCGGTACAGCGTGACAGCGTAATCACCCGGAGGCACGCTGAGCTGGCCGCCTGTCTCCGTCGGCTCTTCCGGGCCCAAGCGACTGGCATCGTTCGACTCGACACACAGAGTGCCTGAAGGCAGACGCAAGAAGCTGCGCTGCGGCTCGAGCCAGCGCGCAACTGAAAGCTCTTCTCGCGTGAGCGGATCGCCTACGTGCAGCGCGATCTCGAGGTCGTCGTCCTGAGCCAAGCTGTAACCAAGGACGAGTCCTTGGCGCGACCGTTCGTTGAAGGCAGGCGGCATGCCGCCAAACCCAGCGTCGTTCGGCGCGGGCTGACGGAGTGGTTCTCGATTGCCGTCGTCATAGAGCCACACTTCGAGGCCGGAATTCCGGATGCTGAGGCGCGTGCCCGCCGTCGGTCACGCGTGACTGGCCACCGTTCGCAGCCGCCTTGCTGCGGCTCCTTTTCCGTTCGCGTTTCGGCATCGTTGGGCGTGAGCGATGTTCGCGAGTAGGACGAACGGTCACCGTTGAAGGCAATGTCCCGCGGCGCTGGGTGTAGCGGCCGTCGCTGTGCTAAAAGCAGAGGACTGGAGGTTTGTCAATTACCGCCTAGCGCACTGGAGACGGCGGTGGCCCACCGGCGCACGCGCTCGGCGTACTGCTCCGGCGACACGCGACTTCCGTCGAGCACCGTCATCCGCCATCGCCTAAGCCAGTTCGCCGACAGCGACTGGTCTTCCGCTGAAAGGACGGTTTCCTTGCGGCGCAGTACGGGCGTCGCGCCTTCCGATCCATAGCGCGCGCGCCTTCGTGCATCGTCAAGCTTCGCGCGCCCAGCGAGATCCGCGAGCGTGCGCTGCAGCCCAATGAGCGCCGCCGGCATGAACCTGGAAGGATGCTGCAAGTTGTAGCTCGCGACGGCAAGGAAGTGAGGCAGCGCGCCAGACGCACCTGGCAACCTGCGACTCGACGGCGAGGAGTTCATGGAAGTAGTCCTCGCACGATGTCCCATCGCCCAATTCCGCGCCGCAGAGTGGGCACACTGAAGTCACGAACGCTCCCTGGTTCTTGCGAGTTAAGGCCCAGCCGGCGAGCAGACGTCGGCGTGTTAGGCGATCATATCCTGCACACGTGACCAGCGCAGCGGCGCCTCTGCTTCCCCGCGACACGCATAGAAGCACTTGTTGCAGTCGATCGGCTTGTATCGCTTGAAGTCGCGCCACGCGAAATCCGTCGGGAAGTCGGGACATCGCTTCACGCGACCCGTCGGGTCGATGTGCAGCGTGCGAATCCCCGAGCGACATGGCGCCATCACCTCGCCACGGATATAACGCGGAATCTGCTCCAGATAGTGATCCGAATTGCTGATCACTCCCCGGCGGCGGCGCTTGAAACGCAGCAGATCGGCCGTGATTCGCTCCACATCGGCCGCGTGCGATCCGCCGAGCAGGTAGTCGCGGTTTCCATTCTTGAAGTCCGTGTAGACCGAGAAGTTGACGCCGCAGCCTAACGAGTACGCACGATCGAGGATCGGCAGGATCTGATCCAGGTTGTCGCAGCGAATGACGGTGTTGAAGCGAATCGCGCCGAGCCGCGCGTCGCGCATGGCTTCGACGGTGCGGAAGATCTTCGCCGAGAGACCGGGGATGCCGCGCGCCCGGTCGTGCCGCTCGTCGAGGTAGTCAAGTGAGAAGCTGAATTGGTCCACGCCGGCCGCCCACAGCGCGCGCGCGCGTTCAAGCGTCATCGTCCCGCCGTGCGACAGGAGCGTGATGTAGCAGAGCTTCACATTCTCGCGCACCGCGGTGACGATCTGTTCCAGGTCGCGGCGCAGCGTCGGCTCGCCACCGGTGAACGTCGCGAACACGGGACTGAAGAAACGCGCGGCCGCGGCGAACGATTCGATCTCCTCGGCGCGTGCATCGCTCGGCGTCTTCCAGTAGTCGCAGAACCCGCAGCGGGCGTTGCAGCGCTGTGTGACTTCGAAGTGGACGGCCAGCGGCTTTTGCCTAACCGTCAAATAGGCGTACTTGACCAGGAACGCTGGTAGGTGGTACAGTCGGTAGCGGGGGCTGAGCATGTCAAAACAGGTCAGAGGCCAGAGGTCAAAGCAACCCGTTACGCCTGCTCTGACCTTTGACCTCGGGCCTCTGGCCTCATCGGTATCACGATCCCCTCCCTGCGCGCCGTCTCAACCGCGAGGTCGTATCCCGCGTCGACGTGCCGCGCAACGCCGATTCCCGGATCGTTCGTCAGCACGCGCTCGAGCCTAACGCGCATCTCCGGAGTGCCATCCGCCACGATCACCTGTCCCGCGTGCAGCGAGTTCCCGATACCGACGCCACCACCGTGATGGAATGACACCCACGACGCTCCGCTCGCGACGTTGAGCATCGCATTCAAGATCGGCCAGTCGGCGATGGCATCGCTTCCGTCCTTCATTCCTTCAGTCTCGCGGAATGGGGATGCAACACTTCCAGTGTCGAGGTGATCGCGGCCGATCACGACCGGCGCGCTGATCTCGCCGCTGGCGACGAGATCGTTGAGGGCCACGCCAAAGCGCGCGCGTTGCCCCTGGCCTAACCAGCAAATGCGCGCCGGCAGCCCCTGCGCCGCGATCCGCTCGCGCGCCAGCGTGATCCAGCGGCGCAAGTGCGCATCTTCAGGGAATAGCTCGAGGATGAGATCGTCCGTGCGGCGAATGTCGTTAGGGTCTCCCGACAGCGCCACCCAACGGAACGGCCCCTTCCCCTCGCAGAACAGCGGCCGCACGTACGCCGGAACGAAGCCCGGAAAGTCGAACGCGTCTTTTACCCCGGCGTCGAAGGCGACGGTACGCAGGTTGTTGCCGTAGTCGAACGTGACCGCACCGCGACGCTTCAGCTCCAGCATCGCTCGCACGTGCACGACAGCGGACGCTGTCGAGCGACGCACGTATTCCGCCGGATCCGCGGAGCGCAGCGCGGCCGCTGCCCCCAGCGTCATCCCGTGCGGGATGTAGCCGTGCAGCATGTCGTGCGCCGACGTCTGGTCGGTCAGCACGTCCGGCGTGACGTCACGCCTAACGAAATCAGGAAGCACGTCTGCCACGTTCCCGATCAGCCCGATCGACAGCGCCTCGCCTCGAGCGGCGGCATCGCGGGCCCATGTCAGGGCTTCATCGAGGCTGTGCGTCTTGCGGTCGAGGTAGCGCGTCGCGAGTCGCTTGTCCACGCGCGATTCGTCCACCTCGATACCGAGCAGCACGCCGCCGGCCATCGTCGCAGCCAGCGGCTGCGCGCCTCCCATCCCACCCAGGCCCGCCGTGACGATGATCTTGCCCGTTAGGCTGCCGTCAAAATGCTGCCGCGCCAAGGCGCCGAACGTCTCGTACGTGCCCTGCACGATCCCCTGCGAACCGATGTAGATCCACGAACCGGCCGTCATCTGTCCGTACATCGTGAGGCCCTGACGCTCCAGTTCGCGGAAGACATCCCACGTGGCGAAGCGACCCACGAGATTGGCGTTCGCGATGAGCACCCGCGGCGCCTGCGTGTGCGTTCGAAACACGCCGACAGGCTTGCCGCTCTGTACGATGAGCGTCTCGTCGTGCTCGAGCTTGCGCAGCGTGCTCACGATCGCGCCGTATGCGTCCCACGACCGCGCCGCCTTCCCCGCTCCGCCGTACACGACCAGATCATCGGGCCGCTCGGCGACGTCAGGGTCGAGGTTGTTCATGAGCATGCGCAGCGCCGCTTCCTGCTGCCAACCCTTGCACGAAATCGTGCTCCCTCGCGGCGCGCGAATGACACGGCGCGCTTCTGCGCGAGCGGTCTTGGGCGGGACTGTCGCTGTCATGGAAACCTCGTTAGGCTGCCGGCCACGGCGCCAAGTCGCCGAACACACCGGCAGCGACCGCGGTCTTGAGCGCGCCCAACTCCGCCGTCAGCACGCGGTCACGATCCAGCGGCGTGACGTGCCGGCGTACTCTGGTATGCGCCTCTTCGATCCGCGCGCTCGACTTGAGCGGCCGCCGGAACTCGAGCGCCTGCATCGCGCATAGCAGCTCGATCGCGATCACATATTGCACGTTATGCACGATGCGCCGGAGCTTGATCGCGCTCCCCATCGCCATCGGCACGACGTCTTCTTTCCCGCCATCGGTTGGGATTGTGTCGACGCTCGCGGGATGCGACAGAACCTTGCACTCGCTCGCTAATGCCGCCGCGTTGACCTGCAGCATCATGAGCCCTGAGTTGACGCCGGCCTCGCGTGCCAGGAATGGCGGTAGTCCTTCGTTCAGATCCGGATTCAATAGTCGGTCGACCCGCCGCTCGCTCATCGTCGCGATGTTGGTCAAAACGATCGCGAGAAAATCGAGCACCATCGCCACGGCCTGGCCGTGGAAGTTTCCGCCGCTCAGAATCGTTCCGTCTTCCATAACGAGCGGATTGTCGGTCGCGGCGTTGAGCTCGCGTCCAATCACGGCACTCGCGAACGTGATGGCGTCGTATGACGGACCCATGACCTGCGGCATGCAGCGCAGCGCGTAAGCATCCTGCACGCGCGGATCGTGAGTTCGATGCGATTCGCGAATCGCGCTGCCGACCATCAACTCGCGCAACAGCGCCGCGGAGCGCTGCTGCCCCACCTGGCCGCGCGCAGCGTGAATACGTTCGTCGAACGCGGCCGGCGTTCCCTTGAGCGCATCGAGCGTCGCTGCGCCCGCGACGTGCGCGGTCTGCCACAGCGTCATCGCATCGGACAGCAACAATGCTCCCAGCCCGGTATGCGCTTGCGTGCCGTTGAGCAGCGCGAGTCCTTCCTTGGGGCCCAACGAGACAGGCTCGATCTTGCGCGCGCGCATCCAATCTATCGCCTGCCGGCGCTCGCCCCCGAAGAGAAGCTCCCCCTCCCCCATGAGCGCCAAGGCCACGTGCGCCAGCGGGGCGAGGTCACCGCTCGCACCCACGCTCCCCTGCTCCGGAATCGGTGGATAGAACCGCTCGTTAAGCAGCGCGAGCAGACGTTCAACGAGCAGCGGCCTTGGTCCGGAAAGTCCCTTCGCCAAAACGTTCGCGCGCAGTAGCATCACTGCGCGCGTTTCGTCTTCGGCCAGAATTGGTCCCACGCCGACTGCGTGGCTGCGCACAAGATTCGTCTGCAGCTCGTCCAGGCGTTCACGCGGAATCGCAACGTCCGCGAGCTTGCCGAATCCCGTCGTGACGCCGTACACCACAGCGCCGGACTTTACGAGGTCGTCGACGACCCGCCGTACACGATTCATGCGCTCGCATGCCCGCTTGTCGAGCACGACCTGGGCGCCACCGCGGGCGACGGCGACGACGTCGCCGAGGCTCAGCGACTCGCCATCGATTGTCACCGCGTTCGGCATGCGGGGAATGTCGGAGGGCCACCACTCGACATCAAGTCACAAAAGCTGCTGTCAGCCGTCGGCTGGCAGCAGACCGCTGACAGCTTATCGATCTTGTTGGCTCGGCTGTCCAGTAATACCTCTGGGCAGCGTGTTGCGATTGTAATCGAACTTGATGTCCGGCTGCGCCTTCAACTGAATGAAGAAATTGAACGCGAAGTTGCCGTTGGGCGAGCGCGTGAACGCGAAGACCGCATCCCAGTCGTGCATCTCGCGCTGCAGCGACACGATGTGGCTGGCGAAATCGCGCGTGACGAAGTCGTACGTCGTGGACCACGACGCCCCCCACTTCTCGGTCAAGTGGAACGACATCGAGCCTTGCAGATTCTCCTGTGGCGGTACTCGGAAGATCGTCCCGCCAGGAGGCGTGCCGATGAGAGATGGATCCGTCGGCTGTGCGGCGCCGACCTCAAGCAGGCACTGGTTGTAAAGAATCGTGTTGAGCAGGCGGAATTGCTCGCATCGCGCACGTGGATCGAAGTCGACGACGGTGCGCCCCGAGACGGGGCGCTGTCTATTGGACGAATAGCGCAGTGATGCTTGCCAAGGCTGCCCAGACACTGCTCCGCCAATTGGCGTGACGCGTGAGACGCTCCCTCGGAAGGGTTGATCCGCAGCGAAGCGCGAATTCTGATTGAAATCACTCTCGCTGCCGGTACCACGTTGAGGATCCGGTTGTTGGCGACGAGTCGTGGTATCGATGCGGATGCCTAACAAGCGCGCCAGCCCCACAATGATCGGCGACCTCTGGCTGAGCTGTACCGACGCACCCAGTCCCGTTCGGAACGGCCTGAACGACGCCGTATCGCTGATCGGATCGCCCTTGAAGAGGGAGTAATCCATGTTGAAGTCGAAGCCCGGCAGCAGATCGGTCGTGGCGCCTACGCTGAAGTTCGTTGTGGTCAGCCCGGTCGCCTTTGTTGCCTTGGCGCGCTCGAAGTCCCACTCGAGCGACGAGAAATTCAGCGACAGCAGCTTCAGCTTGCGCCCCTCGGCACTCAGCAGGTTGCTGGCCGTATCGCCGGTGGCCGGCGAGCGCATTTTGGCTTCGAAGTTCGTCGAGAAGCCGAGCGTTACCGCGTTCTGCGGCAAGGAGCCGAGGTAACCCTTGCGCGTCCTGCCTAACGCTTCGAGGAACTCGTCGCTGACGTCGGCGCGTGGTGAGAAGCGGTAGCTGCTTTGGAAGTTGATCTGGTGCCGGATCGCCTCGATCGGTCCGATCCCGCCAAAGCGCGCGTACACAGTCGGCGACATAGACGCACCGTACGAGAGCCGCTTGCTCTGGCGCACGAACTTCCCGCCGGTCCGTTCACTGCGCACGAAGAACCCGCCCGCGTCCACGTTCTGGATGCTGACCGTTGGCGCGAAGTTCCACGTCCCCTGCAGGAATGTTGGCAGACCGAACGATGTCTCGAAGTCAACGCTCGTTAGGAACGTGCGCGCGAACACGCGCGTCTCGAGCAAGTTGCCGGAGTTGATGTCGTAGATCTCGCGGCGCGACGGGAAGTCGTTGAACTGATCGCTCACGCGGATGTTGTTTTGCAGCTTGAAGCCGAAGATCTCAAGCGGCGTGGACAGTGAGATATTGCTCGAGCGCATGCTGCGGTCGAGCGCGACCGAATCGATGCCACCTGTCGGCTTTGGAATAAACCGGAACGAGAAGTCGCTCGGTTGATCCATGTGCAGCGACTGTGTCCCGGAGTAATTAAGCGAAGGCGTCCACGTAAGCCAGCCGCCAACCTCGATCGGTTTGGAGGTAATGCTCAGCGTCGGGAACTCTCTGTCGATTGTTTCACGCCCAGGATACTGCTTCTGGCCCGCGCCAAGGTTGAGTGAAAATGGCCCGCGCGCCGTGCTGAAGTTCCCGCGCGACGCGATCGTGCCTAACGCGACGTACGGATTGAATGTCGCCTGCCGCTGCACGCGCGTGTTCTCGGCCCAGTTGAAGGAGAAATTGAGCCGCGTCCGCTGCGAATACGCCTGCGTGTGATTCCAGGTGACCTGCTGATTCTTCGTCCCGTTCTTTAGCGTGTGGTACGAGTACCCAACTTCGCCCTGGAGGAAGTTGTTAAGCCAGTTGTAGCGGACGATGCTATTCCCTCTGAGCCAGCCGGGGTCGTTCTCCGGCGCGCGGGCGTTGCTGCGCCAGTCCATCGTGAGCTCGGCGTCGACATAATCGTTGATCACGAAGTAGTAGCCGAGGTTCTCGATTGTGCGCCTGTAGGACGGACTGTTGCGCACCACGTCGCTGAAGCCGAGCCGCGGCGCGATGATTCCGCTGCGACGTCCCTTGCGCAGATCCTGGAAGACGAAGGGGAGCCAGATTACCGGCACGTCGGCGATGTAGAGGATCGCCGGTCGCGCGACCAGTATGCGACCCGCGATGACCTTCATCTCGCTCGCGGCGAAGTGGTAATGCGGAATGGTCTCCGTGCAGCTCGTGATCCAGCCGCTCCGCGCGTAGATGACGTTGCGCCCCGCGGCGCTCGTGTCATTTACGAAGGCTGCCTTGTCGCCGTGCACGATCCAGGTCTGTCCGCTCTCCACGCTCGTCGTGACGTTGGTGACGAGCCCACGTCTGTTCGCGACGTCGTACACCATGCGGCCGCGGGCGATGAGGTCATCCGGGCCGCGCTCGGGATCGCGCAGGATGAGCGTATCGCCTAACGCGGTGACGATCTTTGTGGAGTCGTTGAACAGAATGCTGTCGCCGACCAGGGTGGCGCGGTCGCGCTCGACGCCGCTGCGCTCTTTCTCACCGCGCAGCAAGCGCAGGATGCGCTCGGCGGCACGGAAGATCACAGTGTCGCCCTGATAGCGCGTGACGGTGTAGCCTGAACGCGAGAGCAGTGCAGTGGTGACGGAGTCATCGGGCAGCCAGCGGATGAGCTGCCGCTGGCGCGAAGTAGAATCGTTGATGAGGCCAGGACGCCCCTGACGGCGCAGGAGCGAATCAATGCGGGCCAGCGAATCGCGACGCGCGAGGGTGTCGGTCCGCGCTTGCGCACCTAACGAGCCAACCGCCACGACGACGGACAGCGCGGCGACGATCGCGCCGCGGCACGTCACGCCGGTACGCCCCCCAGATCGGCGCCGGCGCGCCGCAGCTTGCGGCGATGCACAACGGCAGACGCGACGACACTCACCTCGTACAGCCCATAGAGCGGAAGCGCGAGCGCGAGCAACGAGAGCGGATCGGCGCCCGGTGTGATGATTGCCGACGCAACGAGACAGAGCACCACCGCATAACGACGGAACTTCTGCAAGAACTTCGGCGTAACGACGCCGACGGCCGTCAAGCCAATGATGAGAATGGGCAGCTCAAAGACAGCGCCCATGGCGAGCGACATGGCGATCGCAAAGCCGAAGTACTCACGCGCAGAGATGAACATGTCCAGCGATGTGGCCTGAATCGAGAACAGGAAACGCAGCGTGATAGGGAGGATCACGAAGTACGAGAGCGCTATACCGCTTAGGAACAGGATCGTTCCGAAGAAGAAGACCGGGATGACGACCCGTTTTTCATGCTTGTGAAGCGCCGGCGCCAGGAAGGACCAGAGCTGGTACAGTATGACGGGTAGCGCGAGTACCAGGCCCAGCCAGATCGAGACGCTCAGTGTGAGGCGAAACGGGTCAGCCGGGTGAGTGACGATGAGCTTACGCCCCTGCAGATAGGGCGCGATTGGGTGCTCGAGCAGGAGGATGAAGTCGTACTTGGTCGCGAGGACGAACGCGATCGCGAAACCGGCGACGAAGGCACTGAGCGACCAGAGGATCCGCCAACGTAATTCCTCGAGGTGATCGAGGAAGGGCATTTCGGCCTGGGGGTTGGCCGCCATCGTTATACTCCCGCGCCCGCCCTAACGATTGCTCTTGAGCCAGGCGTCGGCGAGCTCGGCCTCGTCGGACTGCGGATACTCGCGCTTGACTCGCTCCATGAAGACGCGTGCCTCAGCGCGTTTACCTTGCTTGGCTTGCGACAGCGCAAGCTTGTACAGCGCGTTAGGCGCACGCGCAGACTGCGGGTACTTCGCCACCACCGCGTTGTAGGCCGCGTCGGCGGCCGGCGCATTCCCTTCGGCGGTCCAGCACTCCCCGATGTACAGCTGCGCTTCGGCGGCGAGATCGGACTCGGGAAATGCCTTCAGCAGCTCCTCGAAGGCAGAGCGCGCGGTGCCGTAGCTGCGCTGCGCGTACTGCTGGCGACCTAACGCGAGCAGCTGTGCGGGACCTGGTGCCGCCGGTTGTGGCGCTGCCGGCGGCGTCGTCGTATCGCCGGCAACAGGCGGAGTCACGGGTGCCTGCTGGTTGCGCTGCTCCATCTCCGCGCGGAGGTTCTGCAGGTTGCGCTGGCTCTGCCCGGTCAGCTCCTGAATCTGTAGCAGCTGCTGATTCACCTGACGAAATTCGCCGCGCAGATCTCCCTGCACTCGATTGACGCTCGCGTGCAGGGAGCGCACGGAATCCCCGAGGACGCCGAGCAGTCGCGCGACGGCATCGACCTGGCGTGCGCGCGCGGAGTCGGCCCGCGCCGCTTCGGTACGCGTGTTCAGGATGTCTTGCTGCAAGACGCGAACGTCATTGCGCGTCGCGAAGCAGGCGCTCGAGACAAGAGCGCCCAGCGCGATACCAGCCGTCGCGCGCACCCGCATCTGCTTCACCGGGGCGGCGTTAGGTTTTCGCCGCCTGCCGTGATTTCGAACTCAGCGCGGCGGTTTAGCGCGAACGCGTCTTCAGTCCCTCCCTGCACCGCTGGCTGCTCCTCACCGAAGCTGACGACGTCGAGCCGTCCGCCGTCGATCCCTTGATCCATGAGGTAGCGTTTGACAGCCACGGCCCGACGTTGGCCTAACGCGATGTTGTACTCGTCGGAGCCGCGCTCGTCCGCGTGGCCGGAGATGCGCAGCCGGAGCCCGGCGTTGGCGCGGAGGATCGGCAGCTTGCGATCCAGTGCGGCGCGCGATTCGTCGGTGATCATCGACTGGTCGTAATCAAAGAACACCTTCTCCGCGAGCGTGGCGCGTAATGCGGCGAGCGCGCGGTCGGCAGCCTCTTTTCTGCGCCGCTCTTCGTTAGCGATCGAATCGGCTCGACGGCGCTCGTCGGCCGCTCGAATGCTATCGCGGCAGCGCTGATCGCACGTTTCGGGCGGCGTAGTGTTGACCGGCTGTGGTGCGACCTCAGGTTGCCTTTTTCGGCACGCGGAAACGACTGCAATTACGAGAACACCGAGAACAAGCAAGCGCTGCGCACGTGAGGTCATGTAGGCTCCAGTCGAAGTTGTGTCGAAACCGCGGCTGCTACCGTTTGATATGCGAGGACCAGTCTCCCGTCCGCACCTTCGCCCCGGAATGCGTGAGCTGTCGCGTCCGGCCGCTTTCCGCGTCCATCACGAACAACTGTTGCACTCCCGTGCGGCTGGATGTGAACACGAGATGCCGGCTGTCTGGTGCCCATGACGGATCTTCGTTGATTCCGTCACTCGTCAGGCGCCTCGGCGAGCGATCACGCAGACCCATCGAGATCACCTGAAAACGCCCGGCGATCTGCGACTGGTATGCTATTGCACGCCCGTCGGGCGACCAGTCGGGGTTCGAATTGTACGACTGATCGCTGTACTGCCCCAACGTCAGCGGCTCCGCATTCGTCCCATCCGCGTCGGAAATATAAACCTCCGGGCGTCCGGTTCGGTTTGAAGTAAAGGCGAGTTGCCGACCATCGGGGCTAAAAGTAGGCGACATGTTATCGCTGCCGCGCCCAACTGTGACCTTGCGCACGGCTTCGGGTGCGAATGGGTTCACCGCGTACAGGTCGTTCCCAAGCTCGCGCGCATGCGAATACACGAGCGTATTCCCGTCAGGCGAAAACACCGGCGTGATGTTCTGCCCTCCGGGCGTCGTATTGAGCACTCGTGAGGCACCGCCGGTTTCGCGCAACAAGACCTGCCAGTTCCCGGTCCCGCCCATGGCGCTGTACGCCACGAACGAGCCGCGCGGATGCCACGCCGGCGACATGGCCATCGTCGCTGGAGTCAGCGGAATGGTCATGGCGCCGTCACTATCGACTTGCCAGATGCGACCGGAGCTTGAGTAAACGATCCGCGTTGCCGCGATGCCGCGGACGCCGGTGATCCACGACTCCAGCTCGTCAGCCACCGCGTGAATCGACATGCGCCAGTCCGCGATGCCGTCGGCCACTTTCGGGTCGCCACCGAGCGGAAAATCCTGCGTCCGCTCGATCTTTTGCTGCGCCACGTTATGCACGGCCACGCGCGCGATCGCGGCGCTGGCCCAAGTCACTTGCACAATGCCGGCGGCGCCTAGTTTTGCGAAGAGCGGATAGTTGATCGCTGGTCCATTGCTCGCCGCGGCGGCTGCCGCGGTGGGGATGTCGGTCGGGATGATCGTGACGCGATCACCGTAGTCGAGATCGCGCTGCAGCATGGCCCGCACGCTGTCGCCGAGCTCGCCCGCGATAGGCAGCACGACAATCCCTGGTCGCGTTCCCGGGGCGTACCGCAGCCAAAGTTGCACTCCCTGCCGGAATGTTGTGTCCTGCGCGTGCCCGCGTGTTGCGGCGCCGCAGATCACAATTGTTAGGCAGAGCGCGCGAAGTGTGGAGAAACGACCCATCGGCACCTAGCGACTCAGCAGTCGTGGCTCAAAAGTGAAAATAACTCGTAACACGTCGTCTCCCCACCCAGCCGGCAGCGGCCCGAACGCGCGTGCTGCCGACACTGCTTCGACAGCCCCCTGCGCCTCGAGATCGAACGCGAGACTCCCTGAACGCCGCTGAATCTGGAGGTCCTGCACGCTACCGTCGCGCCTGATGAAGAACACCACTTCAGTGACGAGGTTCCCGGCGTTGCGCGGCTTGAAACGCAGCTGGATCTGCCTAACGATGTTGTTGAGATACTCAGGATACGGAAAGTTCAGCCCTTCCGTGCGCACATTCGTCACATCGGTTCCCGCGCCGCCCTCAGGGCCGCCGCCGGCTTTCGGCGCGGCCTGGGTTCGCTTGTTCTGCGCCGCCGGCGTTGGCGTCGCGCGCGTTGGTGTGCGCCGCGGCGCGGGACGCTGCTTGGATACAACGGGAACCTCAGTCGGAGGCGGTGTCGTGACCTTAGGTGTTTCAGCGGTCGGAGTTTGAAGAGGCTCTACTACACCAATCGCGCGATCCCCGCGCGGCGCCGCGATTAGCTCCACGCGATAAACCGGCGCCTGGATTTGGGTTCCTCGCGCGCCGAAGACCAGCAGAGTCGCGAGCACGCCGCCATGCACCAGCGCGGACACGCCGAGCGATTTGCCTAACGAGGATGCTTCGGCCCGTTGTCGCGCCATACCCACAACCTAGGGACTAAGGACTAAGGACTAAGGACTAAGGACTAGGGACTAAGGACTAAGGCCCAAGGACTCACCGGATTCCGGCTGTCAGTTCCGGCTCCATGACGATCCCGACGTTCCCCACCCCAGCCTGCTGCATCACGGCCAGCACGCGCGCCACCTGACCGTATGACGCCGCAGCGTCGCCTTGGAGGTATACACCCTGCTTCCCCTTGCGCTCCGCCAGCGCCTTAAACGCCCCGCGGAATTCAGCGTAGCTCAGAGCCGTCCCGTCCACGAGGATCCTGCCCGCGCGATCGACGGTCACAACAAGTCCGCTCTTGGGCTCCAGCGGCCTGGCCTCTCCCTTGGGCAAGGCCACGTCGACCCCGCCCTGCATCATGGGCGCGGTGATCATGAAGATCACCATCAGGAGCATCATGACGTCGATCAGACTCACGACGTTGATCTCCGCGTTGAGCGCGCTGCGCTCGCGGTGCCGACGCATCAGATCCTCCCTTCGCGAACCATCAGCGCGATGAGCTCAGACCCAAAGCCCTCGAGCTCCCCGTCGAAGCGGTTCAGCCGATTGGCGAAGAAGTTGTACCCGAAAACGGCCGGGATAGCCACAGCGAGCGCCGCTGCGGTCGCTGTTAACGCCTCGGCGACACCTGGAGCCACGGCACCAAGGTTTCCTGCGCCCTGCGTGGCAACCCCGAGGAACGCCGAGATCACGCCAAGGACCGTTCCGAGGAGGCCGATGAGTGGGCTCACCGAACCGATCGACGCCAGCCATGGGACGTACTTGCCGAGCGCCTGACGCTCCGACGTCGTCTGCGAATCGAGCACGAGGCGCAGCGCCTCGACTTGTGAGCCGCTGAGGCGCGCTTCGCGATCGGGCGTGGCGCCGAGCGCCGGCTTTGTGTCGCTGAGAAACTGCTGCGCGCGGTCGAACACGCGCGTGTAAGCGTTAGGCTTCATCCGACCTGTCGCCGAGATGACATCGGCCAGACTGTGCGCGCGCTCGAACTTGCGCAGAAACTCCGCGCCGGCTTTCTCGATTTTGTTGAACTCGCGCGACTTGGCGAGCATGATGCCCCAGCTCAACAACGACAACGCGACGAGCACGCCGAGCACGACCCAGGTGGCAACTGTGCCGGCGAGAATGAGCTCGAGCGGCGTCGAGGGAATCGCGGATGGGCCCTGCAGCGCGAACACGAGACTCACGCGTGCTTGTCTCGGTGCCGCGCGGCGAAGAACTCAAACGTTAGGCGGAGCCCTTCCTCTAGTTGCACCTTGGGCTGCCAGCCGAGCTCCTTCGCTGCCTTATCCACGACGATCGCGGAACGCTGCTGCTCTCCCGTGCGCGCAGGTGCGTGCTGCACAGGAACGTCGCTCCCCGCTGCACGACGCAGCCCCTTGGCGAGGTCGAGCACGGTCGTTTGACGCGACGTGCCGACGTTGTACGCGCGCAGATCGAGCTGCGCGGGACGCGCGAGTGGTCGCGACGCGGCCGCAACGTTCGCCTGCGCGACGTCGACAGCGTAGACGTAATCTCGTGTCTGCAATCCTTCGCCGAATACGGTGAGCGGCTTCCCTTCGAGGATGCGTGTACAGAAGATGGCTACGACTCCTGCCTCGCCGTGCGGATTCTGCCTCGGACCATAGACGTTCGAGTAGCGCAGCGCTACGGTGTCGAGTCCGTGTACGCGGGCGTAGTAGGCGAGATAGTACTCCGCGCTGAGCTTGGCGACGCCGTACGGCGATTCGGGGTCCTTCGGCGCGCGCTCCTCCGTAGGCACGGAAACGAAGTCGCCATAAATCGCGCCGCCCGTCGATGAAAAGACAAAGCGCGTGGGATACGCGGACTGCCTAACGGCTTCTATCAGATTCAGCGTCCCGCCGACATTCACGGCCGCGTCGAAGGCTGGGTCGGCGACGCTCTTGCGCACGTCGATCTGCGCGGCGAGGTGACAGATCGCATCGAAGCGCGACTCGCGAATGAGCCGCGCCGCGTCGCTCGAAGTGATGTCCATCTCATGCAGCGTGGCAGCCAGCGGAACATTACGCCTGTCGCCTGACGAGAAGTTGTCGATGATGTCGACGGAGTAGCCCTGCTCGAGGAGGGCGTCGGCGACATGCGATCCGATGAATCCGGCGCCTCCGGTGACGAGGGCGCGCCGGGTCATTCGGCGACGGCGACGAGGACGTTGGCTGTCGGCATTTGCGTTCTCCGGTCTACAAAAAACGAAGCGACCGGGCGGCCGCTTCGTTTGGCAAATCTATCGGAGTGAGCCTCGCAGCGAAGCCCCGCGCCTAGTGCCGTTCCAACCTAACAGGTCAGCGCAGCGCGTTTTTCGCTGGCTTGCGTAGGTTGGAACGGCACTAGAACGGAAGATCGTCGTCCTCGTCTTCGAGCGCTCCGGGGAAATCCTCGAAATCATCGCCGCTTTTGGTCGCCCCAGCTGCAGCCGCTTCTCCAGCAGGCGCGGCCGCAGCGGCTCGCGCACGTTCACCATAGCCGCGCGAGCGACCGCCGTTTGCTGAGTCGGGATCGCCGCCGCCACTGCGCGAGGAGAGCATGATCATCTCGCGCACGTTGATCTCAGTGGTGTAGCGCGTTTGTCCCTCGCGATCTTGCCACTGGCGATACTCGATGCGTCCCTCGACATAGAGACGATCGCCCTTCTTCACGTAGCGCTCGACGATATCGGCGAGGTTAGCGCCTTTCGTGTTCCACAACACGAGTCGATGCCACTCCGTCTTCTCCTGCTTTTCGCCGTTGGCCCCGCTCCACTGACGCGTGGTTGCGAGCGAGACCTGTGCGACGCGCGAGCCACCAGTGGTGGTGCGCACTTCCGGATCGTTGCCGACGTTGCCGATCAACGTCGCCTTGTTCAAGCTGCGGCTCACATTGCCTCCTGGCGAAACCGTGAGGTGCTTCGCCGAACACAGTACTCGCGTACGTCGCGGCTACATAAACATAAAACCGCGACATGGCTCGAACGATTGTCTTTAGGGAACGCTTCGCGAAAGCACGAGTGCGTCTTCCAACGGATCTTCGTAATAGCGTGCTCTTCGGCCCATCTCGCGATACCCAAGCGCCGTGTACAGCGCGATCGCTGATCGATTCGACTCGCGCACTTCGAGCCACATCGATGTTGCGCCGCGTCGAGCGGCCTCACGATGTACGAAACCAAGAAGTCTCGACGCGTGCCCGGAGCGTCGCCCCTCGGGGCGGACGGCGAGGTTCGCGATCTCGCCCTGATCCGCAGCGAACGTTGCCACGACGTAACCCAGAACTTCCTCGGAATTCCCGCTCGCGCCGATCGCCACGACAAACGAAACCTCGGAGCGTCCGAAGAGCGATTGGAAGGAAGCCTCAGACCACGCGTCACTGAAAGACACACGCTCGATCTCGACGATGGCGGCGAGGTCATCGGGCTGGGCGAGGCGCAGCGTGATTACGGACGGGCCAGTCTGGACGGAGCGCAACGCAGCCCAGCCGCCGCGCGGCGTTTCGCGCCCGAGATACGCGCGGATGGCGCTCGTTCCCATATCAGCGGCCCGTGTCCGGGTGCAGCGTGGCCTTGTGCGCCGCTTCCCAACGCACCTGCGCTTCGGCGAGTCGACCGTAGTCCGGCTCCCATTGCGCGGGATCCGCTCGCCTAACGAGATCGCCTTGCCACATCAGGCGCCCGAGACCGCGCGCGTGTGGTCGCAGCGCGAGCGCTTCATCAGGACCGATGGGGGTGAGGGAATTGGTCATTGCGTATTCGAGCGCCGCGTCGCGCGTCAGGCGCCGGGAGTCGTCGCAGTGCGTTATGCAGCCGTCCGCCGCCACTCTGACACGGGCAGCATAACATTCCCCGCGACGCGCGTCGAGAAGCGCCAGGTATTCGCCCGCGGCGAGCGCCGCCTCGGCGGCCGCCGCGACCAGTGCGAGCGACGGGGTAACCCAGAATTCGGCCCCGGTTCCCCGCACGATGCCCTTGGCGCTAGCCCCCGCCAGGCGCAGGGCCGTAAAGCCTCCCGGCCCGTCGCCGCAGACGACCCGGCGCAGATCCTTCACCGAGCAACCGGCGTCATGCAACGCGCGAACGACAGCGGGTAACAGGGGGTCGACGCGCCGATCGTTGAGCGGCGTATCAGTCGCCGAGAGCAGGCGCGTGTCGTCGAAAATGGCGATCGTCGCGTCGCCGGCCGCGGCGTCCAGGGCGAGCGTCAGCACGGACTATCCGGCGAGCAGCAAGCGATGCGCGTCATCGTTAGGCACGTGCTGCAGCTCGATGCCGACGTGGTCTCGCGGCAAATACTCTGCCGCTCGTTCGGGCCATTCGATCAGCACGAGTGCATCGGCGGCGAGGATATCCTCCCAACCGATGCCGGCCAGCTCGCTGCGGTTCTCGATGCGAAAGAGATCGAGATGAAAGACGCGCGAGCGCGGCGCCGAATACTCGTGCACAAGCGCGAACGTCGGACTCGTCACCGGCTCGGTGACGCCGTAGCCCCGGCAGATCGCCTGCACGAGCGTCGTCTTCCCGGCGCCCAGCTCGCCCGCGATCGCGACGCATAGCGGAGAACGCGCCGCGCGGCCGAAGGCCTCTCCCCACGCCACCAGCTCTTCGCGCGTTAGGCGCAGCCGTCCTTCCGCGGCGTGTGGCGGCGCGAGATGGTGCAACGGTCCTACGTCGCTGTCTCTTCCCACCCGAGTCGACTTGCCGCCGTGCTCGTTCACGCGTTGGATCGGATCTCCGCGAAGACGTCGCGCCGGCGGACCATTCCGTCCTTGCGCGCACGCAACTCGAAGAGCTGATCGCGCAGCTGTGCTGCTGTCTCGAAGTCCAGCTCCTTCGCCGCAGCGCGCATGTCGTTCTCCATCTGCGCGATCGTCGCGTCGATGTCCTTGGCGTCGTACTGCGCGGCTGCGGCGCGCTGCGCTTCTTTCTGTGCGCGCTGCTCGCGCGCGTCGGCGACCCGCGTGATGAAGCGCACTTCCTCGGCGCTCTTCACGACGCTGTGTGGAACGATTCCGTGCACACGGTTGTGCTCCCGCTGAATCGTGCGACGACGACTCGTTTCATCGAGACAGCGACGCATCGAATCCGTGATCTTGTCGGCGTAAAAAATCGCGCGCCCGCCCAGGTGGCGCGCCGCACGACCGACGGTCTGGATCAGCGATCTGTCGCTGCGCAGAAACCCCTCTTGATCCGCATCCAGAATCGCGACAAGCGACACTTCGGGCATATCGAGCCCTTCGCGCAGCAGATTGATCCCAACGAGCACATCGAACTCGCCTAACCGGAGTCCGCGCACGATCTCCATGCGTTCGATCGCATCGATATCCGAGTGCATGTAGCGAACTCGCACGCCCATCTGCTGCAAGTAGTCGGTGAGATCCTCGGCCATGCGCTTCGTTAGCGTCGTCACGAGGACGCGCTCATCCTTCCGCTCGCGCAGTCTGATCTCGTGCAACAGGTCGTCCACCTGACCGCGCACTGGCCGCACTTCTATTTCCGGATCGATTACACCAGTCGGCCGGATGATCTGCTCGACGACGACACCGTCGGACAGCTCCAGCTCTAACTCGGCCGGTGTCGCGCTCACGAACAGCGCGCGCGGCGTGAGCGACAAGAACTCGTCGAACATGAGCGGACGATTGTCCAGGGCGCTGGGCAGCCGGAAGCCGTACTCGACGAGCACGTCTTTGCGCGCACGATCGCCGTTGTACATGCCGCGCACCTGCGGCAGGGTCACATGCGATTCGTCGATGATGAGCAGGAAGTCGTCCGGGAAGTAGTCGAACAGAACCGCCGGCCGTTCTCCCTCTTCGCGACCGGAGAGGTGCCGCGAGTAGTTCTCGATCCCCGCGCACGTCCCGATCTCCAGCATCATCTCGACGTCGAAGTTCGTGCGCGACTCGAGACGCTGCGCCTCGAGCAGCCTGCCGGCGTTGCGCAACAGCGTTAGGCGCTCGTGCAGCTCCGCGCGGATCTTCTCGATCGCGCGTTCAAGCGTCACGCGTTCGGTGATAAAGTGCTTGGCCGGATAGATCGCCGCGCGATCGAGCACCGCGATTGTCTCGCCCGTTAGGCTGTTGATCTTGGAGATGCGCTCGATCTCGTCACCCCACATCTCCACGCGCACGCCCTGCTCCTCGTAGGCCGGGAGGATCTCGACCGTGTCGCCGCGCACGCGAAACGTCCCGCGCTCGAAGGCAACGTCGTTACGTGAATACTGGATATCGACGAGCGAACGCAGGATCTGATTGCGCGCGATCTTCTGCCCTTTGTTCAGGAGCACCATGCGCTCTTTGTAGATCTCCGGATCGCCTAACCCGTAAATCGCCGATACGGTCGCGACGATGATGACGTCGTCGCGTTCCATGAGACTCGAGGTCGCGCGCAGACGAAGGCGATCAATGTCTTCGTTGATCGAGGCGTCTTTCTCGATGTACGTGTCGGTCGTCGGTACGTACGCCTCGGGTTGGTAGTAGTCGTAGTACGAGATGAAGTACTCGACGGCGTTGCTCGGGAAAAATCCCTTGAGCTCACCGTACAGCTGCGCAGCGAGCGTCTTGTTGTGCGAGAGGACGAGCGTCGGCTTACCGAGGCTCTTGATGACGTGGGCCATCGTCATCGTTTTGCCGGAGCCGGTTACGCCCAGAAGAGTCTGGAACCGGTCGCCGCGCTCGAGTCCAGTGGAAAGCTCAGCGATCGCCCCCGGCTGATCGCCCGCCGGCTCGAACGGCGACTGGAGTTGGAAATCGGCTCGCGGCATGGGGCTCAGAATATAGCCGCCGGTGTTTGTTCGGGCGATCTGCGTGATGGACAGCACCGACGGGCGCCAATTGCACGGCGAACATGTAGCATGCTCAACCGCCGGCTGAAGCTGACGCTGCTTCTCCTTGCCCTGCTCGGCGTCCCCGCGGCAGTACGGGAGAGCCTGCCCGTCGTTGGCCTCAACCACCTCATCGTGGTGCCCGATTCGGCGACGTTCGCCGCGATAGAAAAGTCGGCCTTCCTGCGCGACACGTTCGCCCTGTTCGATCGCTGGCCCGACGCGCGCCAGACTGGCTCCAGTATCGCTCTGTTTGGGCGGTCCACTTACATCGAGTTCGTGCGTCCCGCGAGCGGCGGAGCGAAGCCGTGGACGAGCCTGCTGGCGCTCGGAACCGACGTGCGCGGCGCGCTGCGCACCGTCGCCAAGCGCCTAACGCGCGAGGTTGGGCCCGTGCGCCTCGATTCAGTCACGCGCCGGCGCGACTCGGCTGATGTCCCGTGGCTGTACCAGCTCGAGGCGGCGCAGGACCGGGCGGATTCGGCGCTCGACGTGCGCGTGGTGGAGTACCATCCGCAATTCGTCCCGCGCTGGAGCGGCACTGCGCGTGGTGCGACGACAGTGACGCGTGCCGACGTTCTCGCGATGTACGCGGCAGATGTCGCGGGAAAAGCCGCGAAAGGGCGTTATCCGTTCGTCGACGTTGTAGCCATAAGGATCGCTACCTCTGTCCAAACTGAGGGGCTGCTCCTGGGGCACTGCCGAGCAGTGGGATGGCGCGTGCAGAAAGCGTCCACGGGGACGGCATGTGTCGGCCCTGGCGTGCGACTCTTCCTAGTTCCCGCATCTGGCGCGGAACGTGGGGTTGTGGCGTTCACGATGCGCGTCGCGCCAACTATGAAGGGCAGCGGCTCGGCTGCGCGTCGCTTTGGCCGCAGCGCTCTCCGCGTATCGCGAAACGGGTTCGCAACCTGGGAGTTCAGCGTGCCCAAGTAGCCCCGGTTGCACGCGCCGGTGCCGTCACAAGAATTGACCGAAGCGTAAGCCCGTTATTGCACAGATCGGCACGGGTCTTGATCTACGGGCCGCCCAAAACTGGCCAGCAGGTTCGGCCAGGTCAGCCCCAGCTCCCCGTGTCCATTCGATCCGCTCATCTCAAATGGCTGAGCGCCTTTAGGCGCTCTGCATCCGTCCCGATAATTGCCGCTGGCGCGCCCAGCATCGCTCTTGCGGTCGTCGGCACTGCTGCGGACGGCTGGCCACTGCCGCGCACGTTCGACGAGTTCAGCTACCTGCTCGCGGGCGAGACCTTCGCGAACGGCCGCCTCGCCAACTCTCCGCACCCGCTGCCGGGAAGCGCTGCAGACGATTCACGTCCTCCAGCAGCCGACGTACGCATCGAAGTATCTCCCGGGCATGGCTCTTTCTCGCGTTCGGCTCGTTGTTCGGCGGCAGCCCGCGATTCGGCCAGTGGTTGAGCTTCGCCCTCTTGGGAGCGTCGCTCTTGTGGATGCTGACCGCGTGGCTGTCACGGCGCTCGGCGTTCACGATGTCGGCATTCATTCTCATTCTCGCCGACACGGATTGGGCCTCGGGGTACTGGGGAGCCTCCGAGGCGGTCGCCGGGAGCGCGCTCATTTGGCGCCATAGGGCGATTGCGGAACGGCCCGCGCGTCGCGTTAGGTGTGCTTACGGGCGCCGGGGCACTGCTCCTCGCTCTTACCCGACCGCTGGAAGGATTGGCCGTCAGCATGCCTCCCGCCGGCTATCTGGCGTGGTGGGTGCTTTCGGCAATACAGCGCAGCGCAAGCCGCGCGTGACTCGCTTCGCGCTGCCGTGTGCGCTCGTGCTGACGTTAGGCGTGACGGTCCTCGCTGCGCACAACAAGGCCGTGACTGGTGACGTGACGCGCTTGCCTTACGCACAGCACGAGAAGGGCGCGGCCGGCGCGCCGCCGTTCATCTGGCAGGCCGTTAACCCGCCGCGTGGAGAACTGCGCGCCAATGAGCAGGCACGCCTGCGCATCGACCTTGGTTCCTACAACGGGATGCGCGAAAACTGGTTGGGCTCGATGTGGGCCCGCGCGAGCGCGCAGTCGCTCGGCTTCTACCTCCTCACGCAGCCTTCGCCCTTGTCCTCTTGCTGGTGCCGTTTGCCTGGCGCAGGCGCAGCCTCTGGCTCCTTGCCGCGTCGGCGACGGCAGTCGGCATCGCGATCGGCACGTCGAGCTTCTATCTGCCGCACTACCTCGCTCCGGCGTTGCCGCCGCTTCTCATTCTCTACGCCGTCTCGTGCGGCGTCGCAGCGCGCGTCAGCTGGTCAGGACACCGCGTCGGACGCGCAGCGGTCGCCGGCCTAACGATTACGCTTTGCGGCTTCGGCGTGTGGAACCTCCTCTCACACACTCCACTCGAGCAAGCAATGACTCGCCCGATCCACTGGACGCGCCAGCGCGACGCAATCGCGCGGCGCATCCACGCGGAGCCCGGCAAGCACGTTGTATTCGTGCGGTATGCTCCTTCGTACAAGTCGCAAAACGAATGGGTGCAGAACGGCGCGAATCTGTCGCGCGCCGAGTTGCTCTGGGTGCACGACCTCGGCGAGCCGGCGAATGCGGCGCTGCGGCAATACGAAGTGGGTCGCACGGCATGGCTCGTCACGGTGCACGGGAGCACGAGCGCGCCTGAGCTGACGCGCTACGATGCCCCGATTCAGGTGCTCGGCGCGATAGCCAAGTAGACCGGCCTACTTATCGTCTTCGCTGATCCGTTCGCGGCGCGCGACTTCAGTAATTCCTTTTACGCGCCGAGCGGCCTTCATGATTTTTTGCAGATGGCCGAGGTTTTCCACTTCGACGAGAGCCGCGCCGGTCACGCGACTATCGATGGTGCGTAGCTCGAGTCCGCGGATATCTGTGCCCGTAGCGGAGATTGCTCCCGCCAGATCGGCGTAGAGCCCGCGACGATCGTACCCCGCGAGCGCCAGTCGCACGACGAAGCGCTCCCCTGGTTGCTCGGTCCAGTCGATCTCGAGCCGGCGCTCCGGCTCGTGGACGAGAATCAAGAGGTTCGGACAGTCGGCGCGGTGGATGCTGACGCCGCGGCCGCGCGTGACATAGCCAGTGACCGAATCACCCGGGACGGGCTGGCAGCACTGCGCATAACGCACCATGACGCCGTCGACGCCCTGGATTTTGACGCCGCGCGAGGTGCCGCGCATGCGATCCACGAGGCGCTCGATCGCGGTCGGCTTGGACGGCTGCTCGACTTCTTGCGCGAGGTCGGGATACAGCGCCTTGAGGACGTCCACGATGGCGATGTCGCCCTGGCCTAACGAGGCGATCAGATGCTTCGAGTCTGTGAGGCGGAAGTCCTCCTTGGCGACCTTGTCCAGCGCGCCCTCATCGGGCTTGGCCAGCTTACGCCGGCGCACTTCGCGGTCCAGCATCTCGCGGCCGATCTTGGCTGCTGTCTGCTGCTCTTCGTGCCGCAGGAACTGGCGGATCTTGTGCCGCGCGCGGCCTGTGCGTACGTGCGAGAGCCAGTCGCGGCTCGGCTTCGCGTTAGGCGACGTGAGAATCTCGACGGTCTCCGAGTTCTTCAGCTCGCGTGAGAGCGGTGCGATCTTGCCGTTGACCTTGGCGCCCTGACAGTGCGCGCCGACTTCCGTGTGCACGGCGAACGCGAAGTCGATCGGCGTCGCGCCCCTCGGCAGCTGGATCACATCGCCCGTCGGCGTGAAGACGAAGATCTCGTCGGCGTAGAGGTCGAGCTTGAGGAATTCGAGGAACTCGTCAGGCGTCTTGGCGTCGAGCTGCAGCTCGAGCACCTGGCGGAACCAGTGCAGCGCGCGATCCAGCTCACTGGACTTCCCAGCGGACTCCTTGTACAGCCAGTGCGCCGCGATTCCGATCTCCGCCGTGCGATGCATATCGCGCGTGCGAATCTGGATTTCATAGAGTTGGCGCCCCGGGCCGAACACCGTCGTGTGCAGCGATTGATACGCATTGGATTTTGGCTGCGCGATGTAGTCCTTGATGCGCTCCTGCAGCGGCGTCCAGCCTTCGTGGATGATGCCTAACGCGTGATAACAGTCGGGTACGGAATTGACGAGCACGCGAATGGCGAGCAGATCGTAGATCTCCTCATACGGCCGCTCGCGCTGCTGCATCTTTTTGAAGATGGACCAAAGGTGCTTCGGTCGCCCCGTGACCTCGACATCCGGAATGCCCGCGTCCCGCAGCGTGCGCTCCAGCGGCTCGCGCATGGCCGCGATGAGTGCCTCGCGCTCACTGCGCTTCGTCTGCACGAGCTTCGTGAGCTTGCGATACTCATCAGCCTCGAGATACTTGAAGGCCAGGTCTTCCAGCTCCCATCGCATCTTGGCCATACCGAAGCGATGCGCCAGAGGCGCATACAGGTCGCGCGTCTCCTGGGCGATGCGCTCGCGCTTCTCCTCGGGCAGCCAGTCCAGCGTGCGCATGTTGTGCAGCCGGTCGGCCAGCTTGATGAGGATGACGCGCGCGTCCTTGGCGACGGAGAGCAGCAGCTTGCGGTAGTTCTCCACCTGACGGTCCTGCTTCGACGTCATCGGGAGATGCCCGATTTTCGTTAGGCCATCCACGATCTGCGCCATGTCCTTGCCGAACTCCTGCTCGATGTCGGCGCTAGTGACGGGCGTGTCTTCGATGACGTCGTGGATCAGCCCGCACGCGACTGTCACGGAGTCGAGCTGTAGATCGGCGAGGATCTTCGCGACTTCGACGCAGTGCGTGACGAACGGATCGCCGTTGCGACGGAACTGACCCTCGTGCGCCTTCTCACTGAAGCGATACGCGCGCGCGAGAAGGTCCGCGTCGAGCCGCTCGAGATGCGGCCCGCTCGGCCATCCTGGTATCACGTCGCTCAGTACAAGTGTAGACACAGCAGTGACAGACGTTACGAGTAGGCGGGCTACGTTAGGCGCAGACCGAATCCCGCTGAGCCGCCGCTGCCACCGCTGCCGTCGCTCGCCGAAGGGTTGTCGCCGCTCCGGGCGTGCGTGTCCAGCAGTTGGCCGGATGCTCCTTGGGCCGGCATCAGTCCCGCTTCCACGAAACTGACGTAGCGGCCTCGGCCTATGACCACGTGGTCCTGTACCGGAATATCGAGAACTCGCCCGGCAAGAACCAGTTGGTTCGTGACCATCCTGTCATCCAACGAGGGGCTGGGATCGCCGCTCGGGTGGTTGTGGACGAGGATCACCGACGCCGCGCGCTCCGCAATCGCCTCGCGAAAAACCTCCCGTGGATGGACTAACGACCCGTTGAGAATCCCGCGAGTAACAGTGATATCGCGCTCGAACCGCTGCTGGGTGTCGAGCACCGCCACATGAAACTCTTCGACGGGAAGGTCCTGGAGGCGCGGCGCGTACGCGAGGTAGATGTCCCGCGGGAAGCGGATGAGCGCGCCTTCGGCACGCGATTCCTCGCCGAGCCGGCGTCCGAGCTCTAGCGCGGCGTGGACGACGGCGGCGCGAGCGGGACCGAGTCCATGGATCTTGGTGATTGTCGCGGCGGGAGCTGCGGCCAGCTGGCGCAGCGACCCGGCAAAGATGCCTAACAATTCGTGCGCGAGCGCGAGCGCGGAGCGGCGCGCTCCGCCGGTGCCGATGAGAAGTGCGAGCAGCTCGACGCTACTCAATGCCCCAGCGCCGTAGCGGCGGAGGCGTTCGCGGGGGCGGTCGCTCGGCGCGAGCTCTCGGACGCTGTGATGGACCACGCTAGACCTCGAGAAACGGGAGTCTGAGGAATAGCGGCGCGGTGACAACGTGACGTGGCGGATTGACGCGCGCCATACCTCACGCGCGCAGATAAGAGCGTTAGGATCGCGCTCCGTGACACTTCTTGAACTTTCTGCCGGAGCCACACGGGCATGGATCGTTGCGACCCACATTCGTGAAATCGGGCGCGCCGCCGCTACTACCGCCACGCGACGCCGTCGCGTCGGTGAATGAACGCGTCCGTCCCGCACCAACGATCGTCGCCTGACCTCGCGGTGCCGGCGACTGCGCCGCGGCAGGCGCTGGAGCCGGTTCGGGCTCGCCTGCGGTCTCGTCGACCGGTGCCTCGCCCGCGCCATCATCGTCAGCGCTGCCGGGCCGTTCGAGCAACGCGTCGGCCGGCACATCTTCGAGGATGCCTAACGCATTGTACCGGCGCTTCGGACCGCTCGGCGGCGCGGGCCCTTGACCCTGGCCTCCGGGCCCCCCTCCGGGACCCATCCCCGGCGGCGGCTGGAAGACGATCTGCGCACGCAGGTAACGCTCTGTAAACGTGTGCTGGATATCGCTCATCAGGTCCACGAACATCGTGTACGCTTCCTGCTTGTACTCGATGAGCGGGTCCTTCTGCCCCCACGAGCGGTAGTGGATGGCGTTGCGCAGCTGATCGAGATCGTACAGGTGATCCTTCCACTTCTCATCCAGCACGTTAAGCATAACGAGCGCGAGGAGCCGGTCCGCAAAGCCCTGCCCGGTCGCGTCGTCCTTGATCGAATCCAGTGACTCCACTTTGGCGAAGAACGCCTTGCGACCGGCTTCCACAGCGGCATCGCGCACAGCTTCCACGGTCCGCGAGATGTCTTCCGACTCCAGTTGTGGGACCGTCAGCAGGTAGTGCATCAAAAGATCCTGCCTAACGAGGCCGAAGTCCCACTCGGTCGGGTCTTCGTACTCCGCCAATTGCATCTCGACGCGCTTGGCCGTGGCCTTCTCGACCATCTTGATCGCTTCGCCCTTGAGCTCCTCACCACCTTCCAGCGCGAACGAGCGCAGTGAGTAGATCACCTCGCGCTGCTGGTTCATTACGTCGTCGTATTCCAGCAGCCGTTTGCGTGCCTGGAAGTTCTGCAGCTCGACGCGCTTCTGCGCCTGTTCGATCGAGCGCGTGATCAGCGGGTGCGTGAGCACCTCGCCTTCTTCGGCGCCTAACCGATCCATGAGTCGCGCGATGCGATCCGATCCGAAGAGCCGCATGAGATCGTCTTCCAGCGACAGGAAGAACTGCGTGGCGCCCGGATCACCCTGGCGCGCGGATCGTCCGCGTAGCTGGCGGTCGATGCGTCGTGACTCGTGTCGCTCGGAGCCGATGATGTGCAGACCACCGCACTCGACGACATCGACGAGCTTATTGTCGGCGTCCTTCACCTGCGATGGCGCCGACTGAGTCACCCCTGGACCAAGCTTAATGTCCGTGCCGCGGCCTGCCATGTTCGTCGCGATCGTCACCGTTCCCGATTTACCCGCTTCCGCGACGATCTCCGCCTCGCGCTGGTGATACTTCGCATTCAGCACGTTGTGCGCGATGCCGGCGCGCTTGAACATGCGCGAGAGCGTCTCCGACACGTCCACGTTCACCGTGCCAACGAGGAGCGGATAGCCTAACGCGTTCAAGCGCTGTACTTCTTCGACAATCGCATTGTACTTCTCGCGCCGCGTCTTGTAGACGAGATCGTGCCTGTCGTCCCGGATGTTGGGGCGATTCGTGGGAATCACCGCGACGTCCAGCCCATAGATCGCATGGAACTCGGTCTCTTCCGTCTCGGCAGTTCCGGTCATTCCCGCCAACTTCTCGTACATGCGGAAATAGTTCTGGATCGTGATCGTCGCGAGCGTCTGCGTCTCGCCCTTCACGACGACAGCTTCCTTCGCTTCAACCGCTTGATGTAGACCTTCGGACCAGCGACGCCCCGGAAGCGTGCGACCGGTGAACTCGTCGACGATCAGCACCTGACCGTCCTGTACGACGTAGTTCACGTCCTTCTCGTATAGCGTGTGCGCGCGCAACAGCTGGTGCACGATGTTGAGCCGCTCGCTCTTCTGCGCGTAGTCCAACTCGAGCTCGCGTCGCGCGTCGAGTTTTTCTTGCGGCGAGAGCGACGGATCGTGATCGACTCGGTGAATCGCCTGCGAAATGTCCGGCATGACAAACGCTTCCGGATCGCTCGGCGACATCTCGTCAGCGCCGCGATCGGTGAGGTGCACGGAGTGGCCGCGCTCGTCCAGGACATACAGCAGATCTTCTTCGCTCTGACGGTACTGCTGTTTATTAGGCGGCAGTTTGCGATCAGCGATGTGCGCCAGCTCCATCTTCTGAACGAGCTGCTTCACGCCCTGCTCGAGCACGGCCTTCATCAGGCGCTTGTTCTTGGGGCTACCCATCTGCGCCTTGTACAGCGCGAGAGCAGCCGTGTCTTGATCGCCCTTTTCAAGCGCCGCCTCACCCTGCGCCACGAGGTTGTTCACCAACTCGGTTTGCCGCCTAGCGAGTCGCGAGACCGCGTTGTTGAACTGCGCATACAGCGCGTCGTTCTCGTTGCCGACAGGACCCGAGATGATGAGCGGCGTGCGCGCCTCGTCGATCAGGATCGAGTCGACTTCGTCGATGATCGCATACCAGTGTGGCCGCTGAACTTTTTGCTCCAGCGTGACCACCATGTTGTCGCGAAGGTAGTCGAACCCGAACTCGTTGTTCGTCCCGTAGGTGATGTCCGCGTGATAGGCGCTGCGGCGCTCCTGCGTCCCGGGCTGCGTGTCATCGATGCAGGCAACTGTTAGGCCCAGATACTTGTACAGGTGTCCCATCCATTGGGAGTCGCGGCGAGCCAGGTAGGAGTTGACGGTGACGAGGTGCGCACCGCGACCAGCCAGCGCGTTGAGGTACAGCGGCAGCGTTGCGACCAGCGTCTTGCCTTCACCGGTCGCCATTTCGGCGATGCGCCCGAGGTGCAGCTGGATGCCGCCGATGAGCTGCACGTCGTAATGCACCATGTCCCACTGCATGTCGTGGCCGGTGACGGTCACGGTGCTGCCTAACAAGCGGCTGGCCGCCTCACGTACGGTAGCAAAAGCCTCAGGAAGTATCTCGTCCAGGGTGTCGCGAATGACCTCGCGCAACTGCGCCTCGAGACCGCCGCGACCGTCCTTGCCGCCTAACTGCTCGTCAATTGCTTCGCGTTCCGTCGCACCAGCAGTGACGCGCTTGAGCTCCTTCAGCGCCGCGATCTTCTGCTCCAACTCCTGGGTGCGCTCGCGTACAATCCCACGAAACCTGTCCGTCTGGCGCTGCAATTCGCTCTCGGTGAGCTGTTTGAGACGCTCCCCGTTCTCGTTGATTTCCGCGATGATCGGCGCGACGCGTTTCCGCTCGCGCTCGTGCCGCGTACCGAATACTGCTGCAAGAGCCTTCTTGATCATGTGTTAAGACTTTCCGTACAGCCCGCGCTCGGTGATGTACGCCGCGACAGCGTCAGGCACAAATCCGTGAATTGATAGCCCAGCCGCCACCCGGCTTCGAACCTCCGTGGATGAAACGTCGACGCGTCGCGACTCGAGGAAAAAGGGAGCGTGCCTAGGCGCCTTCCCACGCGTTTCCCGCCACTCGGCGCAGAGTTGACTCCACGACGCCTGCGCGTCTTCGTTGTCACCGGTTGCGCGGGTGAAGATCGCCAGAGTCGCCAGCTCGAGTATTCGATCTGGCTGCCTCCACTGGGCAAACGTTCCTAACACATCCGCGCCTACCAAAAGAAATCGCAAGTCGCCCGGTGACCGCTCGGCGAGCTCGCTTAGCGTATCGATGGTGTAAGATAACCCTCCCCGTTCGATTTCGATCGCGGACAGCTCAAAGCGGGGATCAGACGCAATCGCTAGGCGCACCATTTCGAGCCGATCTGGCGCCGGCGCGCGGTCACGTCGTGTGCCGGCCGGCGCATTTGGCAGATGCGTCTTGAGCGGCTGCTGCGCGGCTGGAACGAACAGGAGCCGATCGAGCTCGAGCGCCTCGAACGCATCAGAGGCAGCGAGCAGGTGACCTACATGCGGCGGATCGAATGTGCCGCCGAGAATTCCGAGGCGCACCGGCTAGGACCGTTCCAACCTGCGTTGAAATCCGGCGACGCCGCGATCCGGTAGCCGTTGGAACGGCACTAGAACGTCGTATCGCGCTTGGCCGACTCAGTCACACTACGCGCGCCGCATACGTCCAGCACATCACGATCGTGCGGATATCTTTCGTGCAAAGTCGTGCAGACTTCGTTCTTGTCTTCGCGATAGCGGATGATCTGATACGACTCCGCAAGTCGAAGATACGCGTCGCGCGCTCTTTGACTCTCGGGATAGAGCCTGACGACATCCCTGAAGTAGATGATCGCCGAGTCGTATGCCTTGCGGCGAAAGTAGTGAAGGCCTGTCTCGTAGTCCTTTGTCGCGAACATCTCGTTAAGCGCTTTCACCTGCCGCTCCGCATCGGTTTTGAGTGGGGAGTCAGGATAGAGTGCGAGTAACTCTTGGTATGTGGCCATCGCCAACTCCCCGTATTGCGGGTCGAGCGGCGGTGCTCGCCACAGTCTTTGATATGAGCGCGCCGCTTCGAACTTGGCGTCGTCGGCGAGAGTGTCGGTCGCGAACGACTCAGCAAGGCGATTGAAGCTCTGCGCCGCAAGCAGGTGTTCGCGGCGCCCAACATGTGACTTGGCGAGGTAGTAGTGCGCGAGCGGAAGTAGTGTGTCGCGCGCCGGAAGATCGAGAGTCAGCTTCTCGAACGCGGTGACAGAGTTTTGCCATTTGCGCGCGTTGTATTCGCGCATCGCGGCCTGGAAGAGGAGATCGCTCGTAGGGTAGTTGGAGAGCTTGAACCCTCCGGCACAGGCCGAGAGCGCAACTGCAAGAAGAATTGCTCGCGCGGCGGCGCTCCAACTACCTCTCCCGGGCATTCTAAATGGCATAGAGCGGGTGAGTACCCGGTGGTTTTCGCATGGTTCGGTTCGGGCTGCCGAGGACGTTTTTTCGGTCCCAGGCGCGGGCAAGCGAGATAAGATAACCGACTGAGGGGGCGCTAGATAACCGCGCCGCTACGCCTTCAAGGCTGAGGCCCCCTGAGTGACGCCACGGAAGTACTCGATCGTGCGCGAGACGCCGTCCCGCAAGCTCACTCGCGGCTCCCAGTCGAGGAGCTTCCGCGCGCGAGTGATGTCTGGTTGGCGGACTTTGGGATCGTCTTGCGGCAACGGTTTCTTGACGATTGGCGACTTAGTGCCGGTTAGTTCGACGACGAGATCTGCCAACTGCCTAACCGTGTATTCGTTGGGATTGCCGATGTTCGTTGGCTCACTGTCGCCTCGCATGAAGAGGCGATAGATGCCTTCGATCTCATCGTCTACGTAGCAGAACGAGCGCGTTTGCGTTCCGTCGCCGTAGATGGTGAGCGGCTCCCCGGCGAGCGCTTGCACAATCAGGTTGGAGACGACGCGTCCGTCGTTCGGCCGCATGCGCGGTCCGTAGGTGTTGAAGATGCGGACGATGCGCGTGTCCACGCCGTGCGCGCGGTGATACGCCATCGTCATCGCCTCGGCGAAGCGCTTCGCCTCGTCGTAGACGCCGCGCGGCCCGATCGGGTTCACGTTGCCCCAGTACGACTCAGGCTGCGGGTGCACTAACGGGTCGCCGTAGACTTCAGACGTCGAGGCGAGGAAGAAGCGCGCGTTCTTGGATTTCGCGAGACCGAGCGCATTGTGCGTGCCTAACGCGCCGACTTTGAGCGTCGCGATGGGGTGCTCGAGATAGTCGATTGGGCTCGCCGGCGACGCGAAGTGCAACACACCGTCGAGCGGCCCGGCCACGTACGTGTACGTCGAGACATTATGGCGCACGAATTCGAAGCGGTCGTGCCCTGTCAGGTGCGCGATATTGTCCGGACTTCCGGTGATGAAGTTGTCGAGCCCAACAACTTGGTGTCCGTCCGAGAGTAACCGATCGGTCAGGTGCGAGCCCAGAAATCCGGCGGCCCCCGTGATCAGAACCCTCATTGGGTTCCCGCTCCTACGCCCTCTCTTCCAATGGAACGGTAGGTGAAGCCCAGAGCGCGCATTTTGGCTGGATCGTACAGGTTCCTGCCATCGATCACAATCGGTTCCTTGAGTGCGCTGCGGATTCTGTCGAAGTCGGGATGGCGGTACGCGTTCCAGTCTGTGACGACGACGAGTGCATCGGCGCCGTCCAGTACGTCGTAGTTCGTCTCGCTGTATTTGATGTTGGAGCCGAGTCGGCGCTTCGCCTCTTCGATTGCGGCGGGATCGTGCGCGGCGACTGTCGCCCCCTGTTCGAGCAGCTGCTCGATCAATGCGAGCGCAGGAGCCTCACGCATGTCGTCAGTGTTGGGCTTGAATGCGAGGCCCCAGATCGCAATGTGCTTACCGCGCACATCGCTCTTGAGCGCGCTGCGGAGCATCTCGTACAGCCTTCCCTTCTGACGGTTGTTGGCGCGCTCGACAGCCTCGAGAACGCCTAACGGGGACTGACAGTCCTGCGCTGTGCGCACGAGCGCCTTCACATCCTTCGGGAAGCAGGAGCCGCCGTAGCCTGGCCCGGGAAAGAGAAACGACGGCCCGATGCGCGAATCGCTGCCGATGCCTTTGCGAACGAGATCGACGTTCGCTCCGACGCGCTCGCAGAGGTTCGCGATCTCGTTCATGAAGGAGATGCGCGTCGCGAGCATGGCGTTGGCCGCGTATTTCGTCATCTCCGCAGACGGAATGTCCATGAAGATGATCGGCTTCCCGGTTCGCACGAACGGCGCGTACAGCTCCGTCATCACACCGCGCGCGTGATCAGTTTCGACGCCTAACACAACGCGGTCCGGCTTGAGAAAATCGTCGACGGCTGCTCCCTCCTTCAGAAACTCGGGGTTGGAGCACATGTGGAACGGATACTTCGCTCGCTGGCCCACGACGGCCGCGACTTTGGATGCAGTGCCGACGGGCACCGTAGACTTGGTGACGATGACTGTCTCGCGTCCCATGTGCGCGCCAATGTGTGCGGCGACGTCGAGTACGTGACGCAAGTCAGCCGAGCCGTCCTCGTCAGGCGGCGTGCCAACCGCAATGAAAACCACCTCGGCGTGCTGAATCGCCGCGGGGATGTCCGTCCCGAATGTGAGCCGCTGCTCTTTCTGGTTGCGCGCGACGAGATCCTCGAGGCCAGGCTCATAGATCGGCAGGATGTTGTGCTGCAATCCCTCGATCTTTGCCGGGTCGACATCCACGCACGCGACGTCGTTTCCTGTTTCGGCCAGGCATGCACCGACGACAAGGCCAACGTATCCCGTGCCTATGACGGTGATCTGCATGACCTAACGAGTGTGCCTTACCCGGCGTCCGCCAAGGCGCACCGATCTACGAGGAGGCGAGCGCGACGAGGCGCGCTTTGGAAGGCTTGAGACCGCGTGTGGCGTTGCGCGTATCGATCACGACTTGGGCATGGTCCACTACATCCTGATAGTCGATGCCGCTGTGGTCCGTGATGATAACCACGGCATCTGCGGCCGCGAGGCGTTCGTGCGTCAAATCCACGCCTTCGAACGCGTGGCCGTTCTCCGTGAAGGACGGCACGTAGGGATCGTGGTACTCGACTTCAGCCCCGCGATCCTCGAGCAGGCGGATGA
>Ga0187892_10002192_pt1 | contig 40692 bp, 31 predicted proteins | sample MA1701073metaG_FD_139345 | JGI IMG/M metagenome (GOLD analysis project Ga0187892, IMG submission 139345) | Bio-ooze microbial communities from a basaltic lava cave in the Kipuka Kanohina Cave System on the Island of Hawaii, USA - MA170107-3 metaG ... | reverse complement strand
TGTTGCGGACCGAAAAAACCTGCAAGGTCGGCGTGAAGGGAAAACGGCTCAAGGCGGCCCTCGATGACGCCTGCCTGCTCAAGGTCATCAGCGGCGGCCGAAATTAGATGCGATAGCCCTGCGCCTTCATGGCCGTGCTTCCGGCGTTTGGACAGCAGCCATTCTGCCTCAACGATGCCGACGGCGATGGGCATCCGCTGTTTGGTAATCCGGAGGCCGATCTGGATGCGTTCAACTGGGAGCTGGTGCCGACCCACGGCGCGATTGGCGATCTGGATGGTGATGGCGATCCCGATGCGGTCAGCGTCAACTGCTGGTGGCGGCCGGCCGATAACCCGGCCACACAGGCCTCAATCCTGCTGAACCACGGCGACGGCACGTTCACGCCCTTCGCCGCCTTCGATCCCGGCGATTACCCGACCTGCGTCGCCATTGGCGACCTTGACAGTGACGGGCTGAACGACCTGGCCATCACCAACGAGTTCACGCACGCGGTCTCGGTCCTGATCAACGCCGGCGGCGCGACGTTTCCGAGCCGCGTCAGCTTCCCAACCGCCGGTCTGAAGCCGCATTCGGTGGTCATCGCCGACTTGGACGGCGACGGCGATGCCGATCTGGCCGCGGCCAACATCCAGAGCAACACCGTTTCGGTGTTGCTCAACTCGGGCCAAGCGACTTTCGCTCCGGCCGTCGCGTATCCGGTGGCCAACATTCCCGACACATCCGCGCTGTTCGGTGACCCGTTTGCGTTCGGCGGCCCTTATTTGGACGCGGCTGACCTGGACGGAGACGATGATGTCGACCTCGCCGTGCCGGCCGGCTCGGGGGTTTCGCTGCTGCGAAACAACGGCGACGGCTCGTTCGGCCCGTACACACTCCAGTTGACCGGAGAGGCCGCCTGGACCGTCGCCATCGGCGATGTCACGTGCGACGGGCTGCCAGACCTGGTCACCGCGGACTACAACAACGACAGCGTATCCGTCCTGTACAACAGCGGCGGCGGCGCCTTCGGTTCCTCTGCGACGTTCAGTGTGGTCTGGGCGTCACCCGGCGCGCTCTACCACCCCACGACCGTGGCGCTGGCCGACCTCGACGGCGACTGCGACTTGGACATTGCCGTTGCGACGATTGCGTATGACGTAGCGATTGTGCTCATGAATGAAGGCGACGGGACGTTCGGGACGCCTATCCCTCATGATGCTGAGGCCGATCCCGCCATCGTGTCTCTGGATGACCTCAACGCGGACGGATATCCCGACCTGAGCATCTTTACCTTGCTCTTTCCTCAGGAACGGCTGTGCGTGCGCCTCAACGATGGCACGGGTACGCTGATTACGGACGAAACGAACAACGACCCTCTCGACCCACCCGACCCATGGTACTTTGACGATCCGAGCCAAATCGAATTCGTCGATCTAGATGCGGATTCTGATCTGGACCTGGTGCTGCTGAGTCAAGGTGGGCAGAGCCTCGCCGTGCAACTCAACGTCGGCGGAGGCACCTTCACCGATCCGGTTCACTACCTGTTCCCTGACTACTACCCGAGCTCGTTGGTACTGGGGGACTTGGACGGCGACTTCGATTTGGACATCGTCGTCTGCGGTCCCGAGTCGCTCTCTGACTTTACGCCTGGCCGTCTGACCGTGCTCATCAACCACGGCCACGGTGGGTTTTCGCCACAGACAAGCATTGCCACGGGAGGACTCTATTCCTACTATTCGGTTGGCACCGACGTCGACTTGGACAACGACTTGGACATCTTGACCGCAAATTTCGGATCTAACGACATATCCGTACTGCTGAACGACGGCAATGCCTCGTTGGGCACCCCGCTGATCCAGCCTTTCCCAAACCCGAGGCCGCTCTGGATCGCCGCGGCGGACCTAAATGCCGACATTGTACCAGATTTGGTCATCACCAAGAGCCAGCCTGGCGAGAGCGTCTATGTGCTGTGGGGCGTCGGCGACGGCACGTTCGTGGCGGGGCCTGCGTACGCGCCGTCGCCGCACGTCGGGCGCGTGGCCGTTGGGGATTTGGACGGGGACGACGATCCTGACCTGGTCGTGACCAGCCGGAACTTCCCGTACGAACCAGTCACAATGACGGTGCTGCGCAACGACGGCTTGGGTGGCCTTGGCGACTCCGATGCGTATTGGATTCCTGGAACGAGCCTCGCCATCTGCGCGACCGTCTCGGACTTGGACCTCGATGGAGACGAGGACGTCCTGTTGTCTAGTGACGGCGCGGTGGGTGTGTTCCTAAATTACGGCGATGGCAGCTTTGGGGAGGGCGTGTCGTACGGTGCCGGCGAGGGTGTCGTGAGCGTGGTCGCCGGTGATCTCGACGGCGATGGGGACATTGACGCTGGCGTTGCAAACAGCGCGAGCGATACGTTCTCGATCTTGTGGAACCGTGCCTGTGCGGTGGCTGCGCCGACCGTTTTCGCTGATCTGGACGCCGACGGCGACGTCGATCTTGGTGACTACGCACTTCTGACGCCGTGCCTATTTGGACCGTCCGTGAGCGCAGGCGAATGCGCAGCGGTCGTTGAGCCCGATCTTGACGGTAGCGGGCACATCGATCTCTACGACGCAGCCTTATTGTTCAACGCGTTCGGCGCGTGAGTCGTTTCTACTTGTCGGACGCGCAGCGGCTCCGTGCAATCGCCCCCGGCTTGTTCAGTCGTGATAGAACTGCTTGTTGGCCGCCACGTCAATGGTACCGACCTGCAGGCGCAGCGTCCTATTCGTGCTGCCGAGCGTCATATTCTGGTTGACCTTGACCGTGCCCGTTGCCATGTTGAGTCGGCCGGTGGACGTGAGCGGCTCGTTGATGACCAACATCTCCAGAGTCTGCAGGGCCGGCATACTCATGAGGAAATCGCCTTCCAGTGTGTCTAGTGTCACGATCCCAGCGCCGAACTCGAGCGTGCCGCCGTTTTGTACCCGGTACTCGTAATCGTTCGAGTCCGTGGTGCCGCAGTCGCAGACATTCCCCGGGTAGGACACGGGGCAATCGCAGTCGTCGAATACGGCCGATTCGATCAACAGCTTCCCGCCCTCCACGTTGGCATTGATCACGCCCCAGTTGATCAGCGTACCGTCTACGATCTTCAGGTGGCCACGGATGGTAGTCTTATTCGTGAGTGTGCTGGTGAGATCGATCGTCGCGTTGTCGTGCTGACCGACGATTGCGCCCGTACCCACAAACGTGTGGCCGAAGTTGGACATATGCAGAATCGCGTCTCCGTCTCCGACCGACGGAAGGAGCCTGATCTCGCCCGTGATCGTGGAGGTGGGGCAGTCTGGGTCGCAAAACGGACCGCCGAGATCAAGACTCGCGTCGTCGTCCAATGCGGGGGCTATGTCGATCCGCGCTCCGGCTTCGACGGTCACAGAGAGCGCAGCAGCAGTGCAGTTCTCGTCGACTACAGCGATCGTATTCGCCTGAATGGTGGCATTCGCAAATTGGCTCGGTACCATATTCGTCCAATTCGCACTGACGCACCAATTATGGTTGCCCGTCGCATCGGTGAACGTAGTCTGCCCCATCGCTGGAGCGCCCACCAGCACGATTATCGGGGAAAGCAGCAGTGTTACCCAGAGTTTCATATTCCTTCCTTTCATGCATGAAGAGCTTCGACTTCAGGGTCATGGCTCGGGTCAGGTCGAACCACGCCGACAAGTCCGGGCCTCAGTTCGTTTGAACCGTCCCAGTACTCGTCTTGATGAGTTGGCAGCGGCGCGCGCCGCCGACCTGGACGAAACCCGCACTCAATACGAGGTTATCGACGACGGTCACTCTTGCCTCCGTATCGAACGTGCTGCCGCCGGCCACGAGGACCTTGAGGTTGCCGCAATTGACGTCCAAGAAGGCCTGGAAGCGAGAGAAGCCGAACATCTCGATTTCTCCCGGATCGATGAGCGTGCCGGACATGTACTCGAAGCAGGCTTAACGACTGGCGTTGCTGCCGCCGCTAAGTTGAAATCCGCCCGGGTCGAACGTTGCGCCCTGAAGGCGCACGACACCCTCCACGTCGATGGTCGGGGAGCCGTAAATCTGCGTCTTCATCGACCCTTCCACGGCGATGTTGCCGCCATCGAGGAACACGTAGGCGTGCTCGGGCGGGGCCGCGGCACTGTCGCCCGGCTCGACCACTAGCGACTCGCACGTGATCGTGCCCGCGCCGACCTTGCGACACTCGGTGTAGGCACTGGTTGCATCCACCCGAAACGAGCTCGGATTGTAGACGGTCACGCCGCTGGCCACGTCCAGCGTCACGTAGTTGTACGCGCTCAGGCCCATCACCTCCAGATCAGCATCGGCATCAAGCGTGGCCTGGCGCGTGGAGCTGAACCCGGTTAGCGCTAACCGGCCGGTGGCCTGAAAATCGGCCGAGCCGCTCTTACGAAACGTCATTCCATACGAACTGTTCGCAACGACCTCGAGTGTTGCACAGCTGCCGGTGCTGCTGTAGTTCCAATTCGCCAGGTTTTGAAAGGGCGAGACGAGTGCGCTGGCCTTAATCGAGATATCGTGCGCGCCGGTCATGGGCGGCTCGATGTTATTCCGCCAATTGCTATCGTTCGACCACAGGTTGTCTGATCCACCTCCATCCCATGAATAGACTTGTGCGACCGCTGGCTGGGCGATCAAGACCGCAGCGACCATGGCAAGCACGCAGACCGCGTACTTCATGATGAACCTCCTTCGTGTGTTGTTGTTGTTGTTACCCACTGTGCACGGAGGCCGATTTCGGCATGTCACCTCCTTCCATGGGTCGGGGCCGACCTTTGGGCGCAGGAACACGTGTTGCGCGCGTCGCCTGTTCAAGCGAGCGCCCGCCGGGCACGTCAACGCGTGTTTCGGTTCTCTCGGGCCCGTCCTGCGAAATCACGCTCCGTCGCTTGAACGGAACGGAACGGAACGGAACGGAACGGAACGGAACGGAACGGAACACGAGAACCGCGTAACGCCCGTTCGCTTGATGAAACGAAGACTACCACAGATTTTGCCGCTGTCAAGGCGACGACGCAGTTTCTTGAGGAGTGCTGGGCATGCGTTGCGTCACACGCCTAGGCCGTCGCGCAAGCAGTCTTTCCCCGCGCAGGCCGCTGCGAGAGTCAGCCCCGCGCGTCGGCCGAGTTTCGAGGTCGGAGTCGCGGTCTGAGTCGCTCCTACTTGGCGCTGATGGCGATGATGAGGTTGTCACCACCGTCGAGCGACCAGCCGCCCATGAGTTGGTGCTTGTCGCGGGCCAGCGTCAGCGTGGTGTCGAGCTTCTTGATGTCCTTGTCGCCCTTCTTTTCGAAGACCTGGACCTTCAGCTCGACCTTGCCGTCGCTGCGCTTCTGCGGCGTGATGCTGGCGCGGAACGGCGAGATCAGCGGGCTGCTGGACGATTGCCCGATTGCAACCGATGTCGTCTTCGAGCTCACCAGCTTGTAGCCGGTGAACTTGAACTGGCTTTTGAGCGTCTCGGCCAGCTTCTTGAGCTCGGGCGAGATGTCGGTGTTGGAGCGCGTGGCCCGGATGGTCCACACCTCGACCGCGACTTTCTCGGCGCCCTTGTCCTTGCGCTCCTGAGCGGCAGCGCCTGCGGCAAGCGGCCCAGCGATAAGGCCAGCCACCAGGACCATGACCGTGCGTGTGCGGGTGAACATGACTACGCTCCTCCTGTCTTCTCGAACACCCAGATGATCGGAATGTCGTCCTCGGCGCCGGCCGTCACGACAAATGACGTATCATCGCCGGCCACCTCGAGCGACTCGATGGCCACGTCGGACGCGTGGGCCAGATCGAGCGTGAGTCGCGGCGCGGCATCACTCGGGCCGACGTATTGCCAGACGGCCAAGCCCACCAGCAGACAGGCGGCCGCGGCCGTGAAGGCCTGCACGATTCGTCGAACGGGCCAGCGCAGATTGCCCGGCGCGACGGCACGCGCGGGTTGAACCGCCGCCCGTTCGATGGCTGCCCAGACGCCAGACCATTGCTGTGTCGACGGCGCCTCGATCGCCAGGCCCGATGGCAGCGGCATCTGGCTCGACACGCCGGCCAGGCGGGCCTCGCAGGCCGGGCACGCATCCACATGCGCAGCCACCGAGTCCATCTGCTCGGGCGTCAACTGGTCCATACGGCCATCGGCCAGCATGGTCAGGAGCGGCTCGAATTGTCTGCAAACCTGAGTATCCATCACTACTGTCCTTCGGCCGCCGCGGAACCTCCAAGGCCCAACCCCGCCAGCGCCTCGCGCAGGCGGCGCCGGGCGTGAAAGATCCGGCTCATCACGGTCCCGATCGGCACGCCCGTGACCTCGGCGATCTGACCATACGTCATCTCGCCCGACGCGTGCAGCGCGAACGCGGCCCGCTGTTCGGCCGGCAAGCTGTCCATGGCGCGTTCCACCTGCTGTGCGATCTCCTGCCGCTCGAGCGCCGCACCCGGCGGATCGCGCTCGACCGCGGCCACCTGGACCGGCCCTTCGTCATCGGTCCCGTCGATCGGCACGGCCAGCCGCACCTTTCGCCAGCGGAGGTGGTCCAGACCGCGGTTCGTGACGATCCGCAGCAGCCAGGTCTTGAAGCCGGCGTCGCGCTGGAACTCGCCCAGGCTCTCGAAGGCCTTGATGAAGCTGTCCTGCACCACGTCGAGAGCGTCATCCCCATTGCCGGTCACGCGATACGCCACGCGGTACGCCTGGTCCCGATAACGCTCGAACAGCTCACGCCGCGCGTCCGGATCGCCGCGGCTGGCCCGCTCGACCAGAGACCACTCCGAGGTATCGACGTTCGGGTCGGGGGGGTTATTCAACGATTCTTGTCCCTTTTCTTGGGGGGTGGCATGCCCAAGCGAAGCGCGGGCATGACGCCGCACAGTCCCGAAGACGCGCGGTTCGTGCTGAGCATGGCCGCGCTTGCGCTTGGCCATGCCACCCGTTGAATAGTAACGGCGCGAATCACGTCAAGCGAGTCGTACGGCGCGAGTGCGCCGGCGAAATAAGGGAAGCCGATGGAGCTGTCCGCGGCGGAGCCGTTCGGCTTCCCACACAGGAATTCGAATCGTCCGGGCCGAGCGATCGCCCGGGCAGAGCCAAGGGGTGCAGACCATGAAACGAACACTCTTCATCGCGAGCGGATTCACGATCCTGCTCAGTTCGCTGGCGCATGCCGGCGAAGCACGTTCCATCTCGATCGCGTCGAACGGTGGCAGCGCTTCGGCGACGGCCACGGCGACCGGCAACTCCAGCTCGCTGGCGGTGGCCGGGGCCACCAACGGCGGACGAGCGATCGCCAACAGCGACGCGATCGGCACGCGTAACGGCCGGGCCGACAGCCGCGCGATCGCCGCGGCCGACCGCGGGCTGGCCGTCAGCAACTCGCGGGCCGATGCACGCGGCACGTTCGGCGGCAGCGCCATCGCCGACAGCGAGAGCGTGGCCGTCACGATCGGCGGCGTGGCGATCAGCAACAGCGAGGCCCTGGCCCGCGGCCGCCTGTTCGGCCATGCCGACAGCCGTTCGATCGCGACCTCGACCAGCATTTTCGGCCGGGCCATCAGCAACAGTCAGGCAGTCAGCGACGGCGTGCTGGGTGGCGTGGCGACCAGCGTCAGTGACGCCTACTCCGACGCGCTGTTCGGCGACTCGGTCAGCGATGTGCGGGCTATCAGCGGGGCCGAGCTGTTCGGCCGCGCATCGGCGGACGGGATTGGTGTGAGCATCAGCGGGCCGTCGAGGCGGGCAGAGTCGCGCGTGCATGCCGAGGGGCGGGCGTATCGGTTTGGCCAGAGTCGCTCAACGGCCGCGATGGTGCGGATTGAGCGGTAGTGCAGGGTTTGGGCGCACCAGCCCACTGCGTTCGCGCGGTGGGCTGGCGGCGCCGCAAGGCATGGGCTGGAAGCCAATGCCACGTTTGGCGGAAGCCAATGCCACGTTTGGCGGAAGCCAATGCCACGGTCACGGGCTGGAAGCCCGTGCTACCGTCACCGACTGGAAGCCTGTGACACTGTGCGGCCAGGAGAGCCTGCGGCACAACTTGCGGAGAACAGAGATGAAACGGTTACAAACGAGCCTGTTTGGTTTGCTGGTATGTGGATTGTGCGGCACGGCGTTCGCCAGCGAGGCGGAGACGTCGGCGTCGGTGGGAAACGGTTACGGCCGTGCCAGTACCGCGGCGGCGACTGCTCGGTATGAAGGCGACATCGGCTTTGCCCGGACACAGACGCGCAGCGGCGCGGTCGATCGGGCCCGCGGCGTCGCGGTCGGATTCGACGAGGACGGTCTGTCGATCTCGCTAAGCAACGCCGTCGGACGCTTCGGCACGACCATCGCGTCGACACTGAACGTCAGCATCGGCAGCGACGGGCGGGTGTCGGCCAGCGGCGGCAGCGCCGTCGGCAGCGGCTCGCTGCATCGCTCGGCCAGCGCGGGCGGCGTGGTCTCGACCGGCAGAACGCCGGCCAGCGCGGTCGCGAACGCGACATCCGACGACGGCGGCCACGCCCGCGCGAGCACCTGGTCCCGTGACGGCGGCCCTCGCCGTGTTCTGACGCGGAGCATCCTTCGCTGAGCGAAGGCCATACGAATTCGCACTCGACGGGCAGGCACAGTCGCCTGCCCGTTGGATTGCGCGGTCTGAAGATGCCGGCGCCAGGCAGCCGGCCCGATGAGTTGTCGAACGCCGGACACACCGCGCGTGCGCTAAGATCCACTTGCGGCCGCTGTCGGCGGGCGAGCGACCACTTCGAGAGCATGGCGACCACACGATGAGGCCGTGCGGACGCCAGGCCGCCCGACTGGCGAATTGACACGCGCTAACGGCCGGGTTACGGTCGCACGGTCGCAGACGAATCAGTATCCTCGCCGGATGGTTCGTTTGGGAGATCGAAAGATGCCAAGTTCAGATGCGACTTCGCGCGCGGCTGCGTCCGGCACTCGCCGCCGCGTGTTCACGCCGCGCGAGGCCAATCTCGCGCTGCCGCTAGTTCGGCGGATCGTGGCCGACGTGGTCGAGCAGTATCGCGAGTTGCTGGCGCTGGCGCAGCAATACGAACGCCAGCCCAGCCCGGAACTGAAAGACGAAATCCACACGATCGACGATCGGCTTCGCGACCTGATCGAGGAGATTGGCGACATCGGTGTTCAGCTCAAGGACCTGGAGGTCGGGCTGGTCGACTTTCCGGCCCGCGCCAACGGGCATGACATCCTCCTGTGCTGGAAGCTGGGCGAGCCGGCCGTGGCCTTCTGGCACGATTGCAACGCCGGCTTCGCCGGACGCCAGTCGATCCCCGAACACTTTGCCGCCAGCGAACGCTCCGCATGAGTCGGGCGCAGACGCGCAGCCGACGCAGCGCGGCCGCGGCTCGCTCGGGCCGCAACCAAACCGGAATGACAGGATCTCACGCAAATCCGGGACACGCGCGCTCCGCTAGCGCGTCCCGGACGGAGACGCCAAGGCGCAAAGAAATGACCTCGGCGTTAGCCACATCGTGGCGTCCGGGCGCTCGCGCCGGTAAGTACGATTCGAATGCGGGGCGTGGAGCGGGCTGCCGCGCCGCCCCGCGAGTCACGCACGCCGCGGTGATTCAGCCGTACATCGAACGGACGCGGGCGGGTGCTTCCGTCAGGCCCACATCCTGTCCGAAATGGTCACGGGCCGCCGCGCGCGGTGTTGCCGGATGACGTCGATCGCTCGGCGGGCGCGGCAAGCGGCGTGCGGGCCTGTGACGATACGCGAAGGAGCTCGTTGAGGGCGGCGCGCCGGACGTCATCCGCGAGCGTCTTGTCGCCGCGCAGCCGCTCGGCGGCGTCGTCCAGATTGGGTACCTCGCCGAGCACCTTCGATAGGGTGCGCTCGGCGTCGGCGCGCAGCAAGACAGCCTGTTCGCGCTGGCGGATGCGCTGGCGGAGGGGCACGGTGTCGCTGATGGTGATGGTCTTGTCGGTTGAACATGACGACAGGCGCGTGCCGTCGGGGCTGAAGGCCAGGCTCCAGACGGCGTCGGCGTGCGGGCGCAGGCGGAGCGTGATGTCGCCCGTCTTGGTGTCGATCAGCGTGCAGACTTGTCCGCCGGCGGCGATGCGTGAGCCGTCGGGACTGAAGGCGACGCGATACACGGCCGAGTCGCCCACGGCCGTGGACCAGCGCTCGGCGCCGTCGATCGCGGTCCAGAGGATCACGGTTCCTTTCTCGTCGCTGCTGGCCAGCGTTTGGCCGTCGGGGCTGAAGGCGACGCTGGCGGTCCGCTCGCCGTGGCCGGTCAGGAACAGCCGCTCGGATCCGTCGTCGGCTTGCCAGACGCGCACGCCGTCGGCACAGGCCGCCGCGACGCGCGTGCCGCCGTGGCTGTACGCCACGTCTGACACGTTCGTCTCGACCGGCAGCGTCCACCCTAACGTGCCTGCGTCGATGTCCCAAAGCTGCACGGACTTGACGCCGCGCGGCGCCGACGCCACCTGCCGGCCATCCGGACTGATGGCGGCATGGTACACGCCCGCCTCATGCGTCAACGTCTTCAGCAGGCCGGCCGTATCGGCGTTCCAGATCTTGACGGTCTTGTCCCACAAGCACGACATCAATCGGCGCCCGTCGGGGCTAGTGGCGATGGTATTGCTCGAGCTGGTGTGGGCAGGCCAGTGCGCCAGCGATTCCCACGTCGTGGCGTCCCAGATGTGGACCGTGCCGTCGTAGGCGCAGCTCGCCATTCGAGCGCCGTCGCCGAGCCACGGCACGGCATAGCAGGCATCGGAATCGGTGCGATGCACACTTCCGTAGTCGGGCCAATGAGCGTCCCAAACCAGTATCTGCTGGTCGTTGCCCGACGACACCAGCCGCTTACCGTCTGGCGAATACGCCACACACCATAGGCCGCCCGTGTGCCCGCGGAGCGCTGCGGTTTGCTTCCAGGCGGCCGTGTCCCAAAGGCGGATCTGATCGTCGTGCGACGCGGTGGCCAGCTTCGTGCCGTCCGGACTGTAGGCGGTCCACGTTACCCAGCCGTCGTGGCGTAGCGTTGCCACCAGCGAGCCGGTTTGGGCGTCCCATACACGGGCCGTGCGATCCTTTGAGCCGGCCGCGATCGTCTGGCCGTCCGGCGAGAACGCGACGGAATTGACGGCGTTGTAGATGCCCTCGTCGGGCAGCTCGAGGTTGAGCACTTCCTTTTGCTCGGCGACATCCCAAACGTGCACTGCGCCGCGCCAGGACGATGCGGCCACGCGCCTGCCGTCCGGGCTCCAGCGCACCAGGCTCAGTGGCTTGTCTCCGCCGGAGAGCGATGCTGTTTCTTCACCGGTTTGAGGGTTCCAGATCTTCACCGTGCCGACTACGGCGTTCTTGCCGTCGACGCTGTCCATCCGGTAGTTGCAGGTGGCGATGCGCGTGCCGTCGGGACTGAAAGCGATGCCGGTGACGGGCCGATCGATGCCGCGGTAGACGAGCTTCTCTTCGCCGGTCGCCGCATCGAAGATTCTGGCGGTCTTGTCGTGGCCGGCCGTGGCCAGCAACTTGCCGTCCGGCGAGAACGTCGCGCGGAAGGCCTGGCCGTCGTGCGCCTTCAGGCGTAACTGTTCAGCGCCCGTGGCCGCGTCGTGCACGACGACCACGCCGTCGTCCAGGGCGGCGGCCAGCCGCGTGCCGTCGGGGCTGAAGGCCAGCTCGCTCACGGCTGCTTCACAGTCTGCCAGCTTCGACAGGCTCTGATCGAGTTGAGCGCTCAGGTAGCGCCATTCCCAGCCGCGATGTTCCACGGGGGCGCCGGTGAGCCAGCGCCGCGCGGCGGCGGTCTCGTTTAAGCGAAGCGATGCATCGGCCGCGGCGATGTGTGCGAGGTAGGACTGCCAGGTTGGATCGACCTCGGGAAAGACGGCCGTCGTTGCCAGAACGATGGACGAGGCGGTGATGAACATACATATACTCCGATTGAGCGGTCTCGCTGCGTGGCACGGCCTTCCAGTCCGTGTTTCGTCCCACGGCCTTCCAGGCCGTGGCCAAAGCCGTCGTCGCGGACGCAACTGCAGGGCTAGAAGCCCCTGCGACGGATCACGGGCTGGAAGGGGACCCCCAAGCCCGTGCCACGTGCCGTCATGCAGACTCCGCCTGGTTACAGGTTCACGCGGCGTCGTAGGCTTGCCGCAGCCAGCCAACCAGTTGCGCGTCGACTTCGCTCGGGCTTCCGACGCGCACGCGATGGCTCACCATGGCGTTGAAGCTGCCCGAGGCTTCCAGCCGGTCGCTCGGCGGGACGCCCTTGAGGTTGATGCCGACGTCGACCCGTGTGGCCGTTGACGGCTGGATCAGCCCGAACTGCTTCGAACGGCGCAGGCTGACATAGCCCTTCTTCGGGGCAACTTCGACATCCGTCCCGAACTTCTTCACAGCGGCCAACAAGGCTTCGTAGACCGGCCGCATGGCTGACTTGGCGCCGGCATACTGGGCTTCGACCAGGTCGTCGCCGCTGGCCGCGGATGCGTCGCCTTGCAGCGCGCGGAGCGCGACCAGATTCGCATAGCCGTGGCCCATCTCGTGCTCGGCCTTCAAGTGTTTGACGATCTCGCCGTGCTTGGCCAGGCTGGTCTTACGCACCACCCCGATCCAGTCGTCGAGGCTCTTGCCGGTCTTTGCCTTCAGATTCGCGACCATGGTCGCTTCCATCTCTTCAGGCGTTGCCATGCGGTTCTCCTGTGACTGTGTGTCGTTGCGAGCGCGAAGTCGTCTCTGTGTGCTGCGGAGGCGCGGACCAGGTGGTTCCGGCCGCCAGCAGCCGCTCGACGTAGTCTCGAAAGTGCGTAATGGCCGCGTCGTAGGCATCCAGGTTGCGGTACGTACGGGCCATCATGACGGCGCCCTCCATGGTGGTCAGCGCGAAGATGGCCAACTGCTGCGGATCGGCGCCGTCCGGCAGCCGCCCGCTGGCCTCGCGAAAGCACGTGGCTACGGCAGCCAGCCAGTTATCGAAATTCTCGGCGATGAGCCGGCGGGCGTTCGGATGGCTCTCGGTCAACTCGATCGCCAGGTTTCCGATTGGGCAACCGTGCGAGAATTCAGTCATCAGCAACATCTGTCGGTAGCCGTCGAGCAGGGCGAAGACGCGCTCGATCGGGTCGTCGATTCGATCCCAAATGGGCTGGAGGACTTCCGGCCAGAGAAGTTGCTTGCGGCGTTCGAGTGTGGCCGCTAGCAGGTCCTCTTTCGTAGGAAAGAAATAGTAAAGACTCCCCGGACGTACGCCCGCTCGCTTGGCGATGTCGGCCAGCCCCGTCTGACCGTATCCGCGGTACACGAATAGCTCCATGGCTGCTTCGATCAGGCGTTCACGTGTGTTGGCTGCTTCCATAGGCGACACCGGCTAGTTGGTCAACCAACCAACATCGTAACGATCCGCGACATCGAACGCAAGGGCCGTGTAGCGCAGGCGTCTCGCCTGCACGTACCGCAGGCCTCCGGCCTGCGAGTCGACGACGGCGGTGCGTCGCTCTCCACGCGCGGCCGGAACTCACTCCCCCTTCGACTCGCAGGCGGGACGCCTGCGGTACGTGCAGGCCGGAAGCCTGCGCTACGTGCCGCAGCTCTATGCGATCGTGAAGGCAGATCGCGGCGTTTGCCTGCTCTTGTCTGGCGGGGCGATCGGGCTATACTACCACGCGACGGGTGCGTGCGGGTGTAGCTCAGTGGTAGAGCGTCACGTTGCCAACGTGAATGTCGTGGGTTCAAGTCCCATCACCCGCTTGAGCCGATGAGTTGGCGGTACATCTCGGTTTGACCTTCGCGGGGTACCGGCAGCAATGCCAGGCGTTGGCCGCGAAGGTGGCAAACGCGTTCCCATCGCTGGCCCGCGTGGGCCTTGTCCTCATCAGACGCCTGGCATTTGTCGGCCGCGCGGAAAACCGCAGACCTTGCAGGTCTGTGTGGCCAGCAGAAACATAGCGCTTTTCGTCGCCTGGGCGAGCGTGCCCGCAGCATTGCAAGAGGAGTGCGATCCCAATGACGACCATGACGTCTGCCAAGTTCGAGCGAATCAACCGGGTGGCCGACAAGCGGGGCATCATCGCCGCGGCGGCCATGGACCAGCGCGGCTCGCTGAAGAAGTCGATCGCCCAGGCCAAGGGCGTCGACCAGAACGCGATCACCGACGCGATGATGGAGGAGTTCAAGAGCGCGGTCAGCCGCGTCCTGACGCCACATGCCAGCGCCATCTTGCTGGACCCGCAATGGGGCGTCCCGGCCATGAAGGCCCGCGCCAAGAGCGCCGGGCTGCTGGTGGCCTACGAGGAGAGCGGCTACGACGTGACCGGCCCCGGCCGCATCCCGTTCCTCTTGACGGATTGGAACGTGGCCAAGATCCGCGAGATCGGGGCCGACTGCATCAAGATCCTGATGTACTACACGCCATTCGAGAAGGCCGACGTCAACCGCAAGAAGCACGATTGGACGCGCATGATCGGTGAAGAATGCGAGCGCGAGCAGATGCCGTTTTTCCTGGAATGCGTGGCCTATGACGAGAACGAGCAGGGCGAGAAGTCGCTGGCGTTCGCCCAGAAGAAGCCGGCCGCCGTCGAGGGCTACATGCGCGAGTTCTCCAAGCCGGAATACAAGGTGGACGTGCTCAAGGCCGAGGTGCCGATCGACATCGCCTACGTGAAGGGCTCGAAGGCCAACAAGACCGGCGAGGTGGCCTACGATCGCGAGCAGGCCAAGGACTTGTTCCGCAACGTCGCCGCGGTGACGAAGCTGCCGTTCATTTACCTCTCGGCCGGCGTCGACGACGACGTGTTCCGTGAGACGCTCGAGCTGGCCGGTGAGGCTGGTGTGAACTTCGCGGGCGTATTGTGTGGCCGGGCCACCTGGAAAGAGGGCGTGCCCGTCTACGGCAAGCAAGGCCTCAAGGCGCTCGAAGACTGGCTAAGCGATCGAGGCGTCAAGAACATCCAGGCCCTCAACGCCGTCCTCGACCACACCGCCAAGCCTTGGTGGAATGCGTACGGCGGCAAGGACAAGATCAAGCTGGCGTAGGTCGGGTCAGCAGACCCGACGCCCGCAGATGGATTGCGGCCGAAGCGGTCGGGTGTGTTGACGCGACCTACGGACTGGGGACACGACCCACCACCTACCGACCGACAGGAGCCACGAATGGCTGAAGACGACGTGAGCCTCGAAGAGGCGCCGGAGACGGACACGCCGGAGGGCGACGAAGAGGAGTTGTCGCCGGAAAAGAAGCTGCTGGCCCGCCTCAAAGAGACGATCGATGTGAAGCAGGAGGAGGTCGGCACGCTGCGTCGCCGGCTGACCATCACCATCCCGCGGGCAACGATCGACGAGCGGATGGGCGAGCAGTTCGACGAGCTGCGCCGCGACGCGATCGTGCCCGGCTTCCGCAAGGGCCGCGCACCGTTGCGGCTGGTCGAAAAACGCTTCGGCGCGGACGTGGGCGAGCAGTTGCTGACGGCCCTGGTGAGTTCGTCGTTCCTGGCGGCCACCGAGAAACATGACATCAAGGTTCTCGGCGATCCGCTGTTCCGGGTCACCGTCAAGGAAGACCGCACCGACGCCGACGGCCGCCTTGGCCAGGTCGAGACCGAAAAGCTCGTTGACATCAAGCAGGCGCTCGATCACATCAAGCTGCCGCACGACGGGCCGCTCTCGTATGCCTGCGAAGTGGACCTGCGGCCCGAGTTCGAGTTGCCGTCGCTGGACGGCATCCCCGTGAAGCGGCCCGACTTAACCATTACCGATCAGGACATAGACATCGAAGTGCAGCGAATGTTGATGAGCCGCGCGACGCTGTCGCCGGTTACCTCGGGTCCTGTTGAGGCTGACGACGCCGTCATCGTCGACCTGAAGCTGGTTGGCCCCGACAGCGCCGTGCTCCGCAGCGAGTCCAACGCGCTGCTGGCGGCCCGCGACCAGACGTACGACGGCATTCCGCTGAAGGGGTTGGGCGCGGCGCTGGCCGGCAAGCAGGCCGGCGAGACCGGAAAGCTGCAGGTGACGATTCCCGACGATCATGAAGAAATCGGCCTGCGCGGCAAAGAGGCCACGCTGGAGTTCAACGTGCTCGAGTACAAGCGGCTGTCGATCCCGCCGCTCGACGCCGACCTGTTGACCTCGCTGGGTTATGACAGCGAACAGGATCTGCGCGACACGCTGCGCAGCACGCTCGAGCTCGGCTTGTCGCTGGCCATCCAGCGCGGCATGCGGAACCAGGTTGCGGCGTACCTGATCGAGAACACCAAGCTTGACATCCCCGGCTCGCTATCGCTGCGGCAGGCGTCGCGGCTGCTCGAGCGGCGGCTCATCGAGCTATATCAGGATGGTGTTCCGGAGCCCGAGATCGCCAAGCACATGGACGAGCTGCGGACGGCGGCCCAGACCGAAGCGGTGAACGACCTCAAGCTCTTCTTCATCATTACGAAGATCGCCGACGAGCGCGAGATCGACGTGACCGAAGAGGAGCTGAACGGAGCGATTTCGAGCATTGCCGCGCGGCGGAACGTGCGGTTCGACCGCATGCGCGACGATCTGAGCAAGGGCGGCGGACTGGATGCACTCGCCCTGCGGTTGCGCGACGACAAGGTTTTGGACACCCTGTTGGAAACGGCCACGATCACAGAGACCGAAGGGCCGGCCGCTCAATCCGCTGGCCAGGCCTGACGAGAAACCGGCGGACCGGACCGATAACATTAACCGGGTTCGGCACGCGAATGGCGGACGGAAATAGCCGAATCTACTGACTGGGCGGGCCTGGTGCCCGGCGCCTGCGTTCGGCAGGCCATGGTGCGAGATCAACCGATGATGATCGATCCGATGTATCCGTCTATTGTGCCTGTGAGCCAGCAGTATCCGGCGCCGCAGCGCTATCGGGAGATGTCCATCGAGGACATGCTCCTGGACAACCGCATCATTTTCCTGGCGGGTCCGATCACCGAGCGGACGGCCAGCATCGTGATCATGCGGCTGCTGTACCTGCAGTCGATCAAGAAGGACCAGGAAGTCAACCTGTATATCAACTCGCCCGGCGGGTTGGTGGATCAAACGCTGGCCATCTACGATACGATGCAGTTCATGGGCGGGAACGTCGCCACGTACTGCATCGGTCAGGCGGCCAGCGGGGCGGCCGTCATCTTGATGGCCGGCAGCAAGGGCAAGCGCTACATTCTGCCGAACGCCAAGGTCATGCTGCACCAACCGTATGGCGGAGTGACCGGGCAGGCGGAGGACATTCGCATTCAGGCTGAGGAGGTCCTGAAGGACAAGAAGCGCCTCAACCAGATTATCTCGCTGCACACCGGCCACCCGGTCGACAAGGTGCAGGCCGAAACGGAACGTGACCGTTACATGACGGCCGAAGAGGCCAAAGCCTACGGCGTCGTCGACGAGATCCTGCGCGACGAACCGAAGAAAGCGTAACGAGCGTGGTGCGCGGGCGTCCCGCCCGCCAACGCAGGCCCGGACTGCCTCCCGCCGGCCACCACGGCGAGCGGCAGCGCAGACCGAGTCGAATGAAAACATCGAGAGCGGCGGCGGCCAAAATGGCTGCCCCACACCCTCGCCAAAGAGAATGAAAGCGATGTCCTACAATCAGCTCATTCCGTTCGTGATCGAAACCACCGGCCGCGGCGAACGCGCCTATGACATCTATTCGCGGCTGCTTAAGGACCGCATTGTTTTCCTGGGCGGCTCGATTGACGACGACGTGGCCAATGTCGTGATCGCGCAATTGCTGTTCCTCTCGAACGAGGATCACAAGAGCGATATCAGCTTCTACATCAATTCGCCCGGCGGCTCCGTGTCGGCCGGCCTGGCCATCTATGACACGATGCAGTTTCTGCGCTGCGAAGTGGCCACGTATTGTGTCGGCATGGCCGCCAGCATGGGTGCGGTGTTGATGTGCGGCGGGGCCAAGGGCAAGCGCTTCCTTTTGCCCAATGCCCGGATGTTGCTGCACCAGCCGCTGATCGGCGGCGTCATGCAGGGCAGCGCCACGGACCTGGCCATCGAGGCCGAGGAAATCCTGCGCATCCGCAAGCGCCTCTATCACATCATCGCGGCGCGGACCGGCAAGCGCGTCGAGGTCATCGAGAAGGATTGTGACCGCAACAAGTGGCTCGAGGCCGAAGAGGCCGTCGACTACGGCTTGGCCGACAAGATCCTCGAGCGCCTGCCCGAGCCGGTGCCGCGCAAGGAACTCTAAATCGCCGTGCGCGCTGAAGCGCCATCGGGGTGTCTCGCCGCGCCGGGATCGCCGCGGTCTTTTGCGACGTGGCCGTGTTCAGGGCGCGCGCATGGCGACTGCACGATCAGGCTGTGCGAACGCCATGCCACCCAACGCCGTTATCAGACTTGGGACTTTTCGGCGAAATCACCCAATATGAAGCGTCCCTGTCGCGGGCGAGCCACCCACCTGTTCGAAGATTCCCTTGATCGAGACCATGCTCCCTCGAGATCCGCCGCGGTTTCACCGAGGCCGCGAGCCGCGCGGGATTCCAGGCGCCGAGCGCATTGCCGGTAAGCCGAACAACTCCAGCCACTCCACCCGTTGCGCCGCAGACGTGCCGCGGACACAGCGCTGTCCGTAATGTCGCGCCGATCGCGTCACTTCCCGCAGAATTCGGGCTGAATAGGTTCCCCAGCGCCGCGGGCACGCTCCTGCAACCACGGCGCAAGCAAGAAGGCCGGCCCCGCTCACGCGAGACCGACCTCTTGCCAAGCTACTCGACCGCAGGCGTGGTGACCGGACGCCTGGGGTCCCCAATCTCGGACTGTTTGCGATTGGGGTCCCTACGGCTCGAGCAGGAACAGACGGATCGGATTGACAAGCTGCGTCTGGGCGCCCGCGATGGTGCGGTCAGGCGGCAGCGTGCCGTTGCGGGTGCTCATGTTGTCATACGAGAAGATGCGGTTGCCGGCGAAATCGGCGATGTAACCGACATCGTTCGCATCGACCACGATGGCCGTGAACACGCCCCCGCCCGGAATCGTCAGCGTGAAGTCCGGCATCTGGGCGCCGTTCAGCGTGGCGGCGTTGTTGAACACCAGCACGGTCCCGGTCGTGTTGACCACGAACAGGTTGTCGTCGCCGTCGACGAACACGTCGAACACGTTGGTGAACCCAGCGCTGGTGATGATGCGCGTCGCCGTCACCGCCCCGTTCAGGTTGCTGGCGTTGGCGAACACGGCCACGGTGTTGTTGCCGCTGTTGGCCACGTACAGATCATCGTTCGCCCCGAAGTTGATCCCGGTCGGGTTGTTCAGGTCGACGCTGGTGATCGTGCGGACCGGCGCCCGGTTGCCGTTGAAGGCCACCTCGGACACGCCGTCGTACACGGTGATGTTGTCGACCATGAAGTTGGCCACGAACGCCAGGTCCTCATCGGTGTTAACCGCCAGCGACACCGGCTGAAGCAGTCCGGTCGCGGCGCCCTGCACGATGCCGTCCGGTTCGAGGTTGCCATTGGTCGTCACCGCGTTGGCGTAGACCGTCAGCGAGTTGGCGTTGAAGTTGCCGGCGATCAGCGAGCCGTCCATCGTCACGATGATGTCGGCCGGCTGCACGAGCTGCGTCTGGGCGCCCTGCAGGTTGGTGTCGGGCGGAATGTTGCCGTTCACCGTGGCCGGGTCGCCGTAGCTGGTGATGTTGTTGCCGTTGAAGTTGGCGATGAACAGCACGCTCGGGCCGACCTCGACCGTCACGTTGACGGTGTCGCTGGCTGAGCCGCCCTGCCCATCCGTGACGGTGACCATGAACACCATCGTGCCGGCCAGGTTGGGGGCCATGAACGTGGCCATGGCCGTGTTCGCGTTGGCCAGCGTGACCGGCGTGCCGGCCATCTGCATCCACGCGTACGTCAGGGGATCGCCGTCAGGATCGCTGCTGCCCGAGGCGTCGAGCATGACGCTGTCGCCACCCATCACGGTCTGGTCAAGACCGGCATCAGCGATCGGCGTCCCGTTCTCCGGCGGAGGGGGCGGAGGAGGCGGCGGCGGGGGAGGAGGCGGAGGGGGCGGCGGAGGGGGCGGAGGTGGTGGCGGGGGCGGCGTCGGATCTTCATCCCCACCGCCGTCTCCATCACCTGTATCGCCACCGCCGTTGCCGCCGGTGTTCCCATTCTGGATCCCGCCCCCCAGCACCTGCTCATCGCCTCCGCCGCCACCACCAGCGTTGCACCCGTTCAGCACGAGTGCCGCACACGCCAGCAGCGCGAGCTGCCCAACCACCGTCACAAACCGTTTCTGCATTACGTCCCACCCTTCGTTGGAGGCAGAGTGTCCACCCACGCCGCCGGCTTCGCCTCCTGAGCCGGATGCGTCAAACGTTTCGCGAATGTCGACCGCCGCTCTAGGTCACCGGAATCTTCGCGGACGGAGCTTGGTAGTCACTGCGTCCTGCTCCGTGTTCGCATCGAGTGCGTGTCATGTGCAGTTGGCTAGAGCACATCGCGTGCCAACGCCGAATCACGCCTTAGTCGCCCGAAATGGGGACCGCTGCGCAAAATGTGGGGAACTGCACCCCGGCAGCCCGACGAGAGTGGGCAAATGTCCGCAATCCCCGGCGGTTCGCGGGCGAGGACGCCCGCGCTACTCTCGACGACAGTGGGCCGATGTCCGCCGTCGCCAGCGTGCCGTGCCCTTCAGGTCAACGCTCTTCACCGCCCGGCGGCACGGCAGGCGCGTGCGTCGGTGGAGAATCGCAAGGCGTCGTGCGCTCTCGGCGAGCGATGCCTCGCAAAGGTTGTCGCGTCAAGCCGGCCACGCGATCGGTTACGGAGTCGTCAGTCTGCTCCACTGAACGCCCCGCTGGACGTGCCGCGCCCAGATGCGCATGATGGCGATCCACAATGCGCGGGACGCGCGCGGAAAGTAGCGGTGGCGTGAAGGTGGGGGCCGGTCGATGGTCGAGTGCGTAAAGAAGTTGCTGTTGGGCCAGTTCGAGGCGGCGCTGGCCATGTTCAACGACTGTGTCCGCAAATGCCCGGCCGACCATTGGGACGGCAACATCGCCAAGTACCCGTTCTGGCAGGTCGCCTATCACACGCTGTGCTTCGTCGACCTGTATCTGTCGCCGGACGAGAAAACGCACCAGCTCCGGACCGACCTGCACCCGAAGGGCTGGAGCGAGCTGGACGACGAGTATCCCAGCCGGCGGTTCGAGCAGCGCGAGATCACTCAGTACATTGGCATCTGCCTGCAAAAGGCGCGCGACATCCTCGCCGCGGAGACGCGCGAGTCGCTCGAAGGCGCCTCGGGCCACGCGCGGCGGACGTTTTCACGGGCCGAGCTGCACGTGTACAACATTCGGCACATCATGCACCACACCGGCCAGCTCAGCGCGTACTTGCGGCGCGTGGGCGTGGACGCGGATTGGGTCAGCTCGGGCTGGCGATAAGTACTCGGTTCCGGCAGAACTCCCGATCCAGTTTCCGTTCGATCACAATCAAGCTAACCTACTTGCAGCGTGTTACCAGCAAGACCAACGACAGACGAGGCTCCGCGGCGAACGTGGCTACTCATTCTCCTCACGCCACTCGCCGTGCCGCTCTTCATGCTGCTTCCGTTTTATCTCGTGCTCCTCGCATTGTTCTTGGCCGTCTTCTACGCCGTCGCTGAGACACACAGGCGGTGGCGAGCTTGGCGCCTCATGCGCGCCATGCGTAGGGCGGGTCGCCTGGCGACGTGGGGCTGCATCGAGCGAGAACTCGGCGAAGGCGTTGGCTCATTCATCGTCGATGGGCCGTCTCCGGGCTGGAACGACACCGACACCTGGTGGACCCGCGATTCGGTTGAAGCGGCCGCACGGGCCGCCAACGTCGAGATCCCTGACGAGCGTACCGATTTCCGACTGCGCATGGCAAATCCTGCGTTCGAGCGCTGGTGTGCGGCGCGCTACTTCGATGGTTCGACCGGAATCGCACGGCTCATCCAATGCACGCATTGGCGTCGCGATCGGAGGAGAACTTTGCGGCGCATCGAGGCACTGAAAGCTGCGCATCCGAAGCTCGAAGTATGCGTTACGGACTCGTGGATGATTGGGGTGCCGTCTGGAGCCAATGCTGGTCCCTAATTCAGACGGGCGTGAAAATCGAGCCGATCGAGCACGGCGAGCCTGCGCAAGGAACGGCCTATTCTCGGCATTTCCGCGTTCGCGAATTTGCGCGTGAATGGTCCCTCTTCCGCTTCGCATTGAGACTTGTGAGGTGTTGTTGCCGAGTGCTTGGCAGGAACACCGTGTCGGCTTGGCCGGCCTGGGCTGCCGATTTGGACCTGGATGGAGACGTTCACTTGAAACATGGACAACGATTCCTCGGACATGGCTGTATCGCCGCAACGCTGTGTGCGGCGGTCTGTGGCTGCATGACCGTGTCGCGCGGCGCGTCAGGCGAAAGCAATTCGAACGCGTCGAGCAACGCCAACACGACGGCCAACGGCAATGCGCCGGCCCCGATGAATCAGAATTCCGACGGCATGAACAGCAACGGGCCCGGCATCGAGCCGCCACCACCGCCGCCGCCACCGACAACAGGCTCGGGCTATTTTCCGTCCGAGTCGATCTGGTATCAGGACATCTCGAACGCCCCGCTCGACGCCGAGTCGGAGGCGGCGATCGCGTTTTTGGATAGCGTCGGCGGCTGGGGCAATGGCCGGATGCAGATCGACTTTTCGATCGAGGTGCTGACGGCGGGTCCCGAGGTTCCACTAATGGCGTTCACGCCGACCGAGGACTTCTTCGAGCCGGACTGCGACCTGGCCATGATTCCGGTCCCGGCCGGCGGGGCGATCGAAGGCGAGTCGGGCTACGCCTGCGAGAGCGACGGCGACTGTCATCTGATCGTCTTTCAACCGTCGACCAACCGGCTGTTCGAGATGTGGCGGGCCAACATCGTCGACGGACAGTTCTTCGGTGGCTGTCTGGCGGTGTGGGACACGAGCCGCGTGTACGGCCCGGAAGGCCGCGGCGAAAACTGCACCAGCGCCGACGCGGCCGGCTACCCGATCGCCCCGCTGCTGTTCAGCGCCGACGAAGTGGCGGCCGGCTCGATCGATCACGCCATCCGCTTCATCCTGCCGAACGCGCGCATCCGCGGCGGCGGCGTGTACGTGCATCCGGCCACGCACTCGACCGGAGCGACCAGCGGCCCGGCCACGGCCCCGCCCTACGGCACGCGCCTGCGCCTGCGGGGCGACTATCCGCTTGACACGCTGCCCAATGACGCAGCCCGTGTCGTCGCGCGGGCCATGCAGCGCTACGGCCTGTTCCTGGCCGACGGGGGTAACATCGCGCTCACCGCTCAAAGCGACCGCTTCACCACCGCAAAATGGGACGGCCTGCTCGGCCCGCGCGATCTGGACACGCTGCAGGTCACCGATTTCGAAATGATCGACGGCGGCCGGCGCATCCCTTTCACCGGCGACTGCGTCCGCGTGCCGTAGCGTGCGGAGTCGCAGTCCCTACGATTCGATCAACGGCCGCTCACCGAGCCTGGCGCCAAGGGCCTTGAGGTACTCTTCCATGGTGCGCGTGCAGCCGAACGTACGGGACAGATAGCGATACGGACCGGGCTTGATGAAGCCGTCCTCCGTGATGCGCACGCGGCAACCGCCCTGCTCGGGCGAGAGTTCCCACGTCCAGGCCCCGCCGAACGGAATGTCGTCGTCGAGATTGCGCGTACGCATGAGGTGAGGCGGGCTGAAAGCCTCGACCTCCAGGTCGAGGTCCATCAGCTTGTGTTGCAGGACCGGCGGCTCGATCTCGCAGAACTCGATGGGGAACGGGATGCACGGGCCCCAGTCGCCGACCACGTTCCAGACGGCGTGGCCGTTGCGGTCGGGCAGCCGCCGCACCGCGCGGAGCCCCGGCCGCCAGGTGTGGTGCGTCGGGAAGTCGGAGACCAGCCGCCACACCGCCTCGGGCGTTGCCGCGTAGCGGGCCGAGCGCGTGACCGTGTGCGTGGCCGGAAGCAGCCGGCCGACGATGGCGACAAACCCGGCCATCGCGACCGCCCCGACGCCAACTGAAGCCAGCCGCCACGCCCATCTCTTGCTGGGTTTGCGGCGCTCTGGGCGGCGGCGCCACACGGCACGCACCGCTGCCGCGAAGCCCATCGCCGCAGCAACGCCTGTGACGAACGGCGCCAGAACCAGCAGCCAGTTCATCGGTTAGCTCCTGGTGACTGCGCGGCCTCGAGCCGCCAGGCACGAACCTCGTCACGTGTAGATTGTCGCCGCGGCTCGGAATATTGTCCGGGTCACCGCTCCCTCCGAAAACCGCGCCACTAACCCGCGGAATCTTCCCCAAATAAGGCGTTCAGCTCAGCAAACGACGCCGCTCCGTCTAAGCCAGCGAAGCTGCCATCATCGGCCAACTGGCGCGCGGCGCGGATGAACCCCGCCCAGGCGGTTCGGGCCAGTGCTGAGCCGACGCTGACGCGGCGCACGCCGAGCTCGGCCAAGTCGGCCACGCGCAGGCCCGTATTCGAGCTCATCAGCACGTTGACCGGTTTCGGGCTGAGCGACGTGACCAGCGCGCGGATGTCATCACGCTCGCAGGCGCCCGGCGCGAAAAGCACGTCGGCTCCGGCCGTTGCATACGCCTGCAACCGTCGAATCGACTCGCGCAGCGGATCGGGATGGCCAACCAGGAAACACTCGGCCCGGCCGGTGAGCAGCACATCACCGTCGGCGGCGTCGATCGCCGCCCGGGCGGCCTGAATCCGCTCCACCGCCTCGGCCAGATCGAACAGCGGGTGATCGGCGTCGCCCGTGGAATCTTCGATCGAAAGGCCCGCGACGCCGGTCTGGACGCACAGGTGAACGCTCTCGCCGACGCTCTCGGCATCGGAAGCGTAGCCCGATTGGAAGTCCGCGTTCACCGGCAAGTCGGCCGCTGCTGCCACGATCTCCCGAACGTGGGCCAAGACCACATCGCGGGTGAGCGCGCTGGCGCTGTCGGGCAAACCGCGCGAGAAACCGAACCCCGCGCTGGTTGTCGCCAGTGCGCGAAAGCCCAAGCGGCGCAAGTAGCGCGTGCTGCCGACGTCCCACGGATTCGGCATGACAAAGCAACCCTGCTGGTGCAGCTCGCGGAATCTGGCGCGGCGGCTGGTGATGTCGGTCTCGTGCATGCGCGCCATTGTAGATCGGTGTCCGGCCATTTCGAGCGGACCCCGCGAAGCCGGCACCGCCTGGAGCGCGGTCTGGAGGCATACACATGTCATGGGACGTGTTTCGGTACGAAGCGTAATCGTGACCGGCGGAACCGTGCCTGGGTCCCGCAACCCGCTTGGAGTCGATCTTGCCAACGCGCAAGGATCGTTGGAGACACCTCCGTGTTTCACATGCCTGGTAAATGGAAGACGTCGTTGGTACACTCAACGGCGTCCCGACAACGTGGGAGGAGGCAAGCATGCGTCCGATCAACCGTTCCGTTTGGCCGATCGCTGAGGCGGTGATGCTCTGCGCCGCTGCCACGCAGGCGATCGCTCAACCATCATTCACGCCGCTCGGCGACTTGCCGGGCGGTTCGGTGCACAGTGAGGCCTGGGGTGTTTCGGCCGATGGCTCGACCGTCGTTGGCGCCAGCATCGTTTCCGGCACGGTCCTGTTCGGCGGGACGTATGCCGCTTTCGTGTGGACGGCCGAGACGGGGATGATGGACATCTACAACCTGGGCGGCATCGGCACCGTCTGCCGCGCCTACGCCGTCAACGCCGACGGCTCGGTGGCGGTCGGAATGGCCAACTACGGCGTGCTGTCTCCCACGCAGACGGTGGCGTTCATCTGGTCCGAGATTGGTGTGGTTGAGATTGGCGACCTGCCCGGCGGCCCGTCCGGCTCCGCGGCGGCCGCAGCCCGGGCCGTGTCCGCAGACGGCATGGTGCTGGGCGGGATCGGCGAATCGGACTCCGGCACCGAAGCGTTTCGGTACACCACCGTCGACGGATCGTTTCTTGGTCTGGGCGATCTGGCGGGCGGTGTGTTCAGCAGTTCGGGTTTCGGCGTCAGCGCCGACGGGAGCACGATCGTCGGCTCATCCGCCTCTGCCGACGGCGTTCAGGCATTCCGCTGGACCGCGAACGAGGGCATCATGGGAATCGGGTTCCTTCCCACGCCACCCGGAATCGAACCCTTTTCCGAAGCCTACGCCGCCGACGCCGACGGCTCGGTCATTGTCGGCCTGAGCCGCTCGCTGGCCTCGTCGAACAGCGGCTGGGAGGCCTTCCGTTGGACGCAAGACGGCAGCATGGAAGGCCTGGGCGACCTGCCCGGCGGCGCCGTGCTCAGCGCGGCCTACGCGGTGACGCCCGACGGCGCCAGCGTGGTCGGAAGCGCCGGTACGCAGGGCATGTGCACGCCATTCGGGTGTCTGACCGCGCCGCGCGCCTTCATCTGGGATGCGGCCAACGGCCTGCGCGACCTGAATGTCGTCCTGACGGATCTCGGCGTGAGCCTTGCCGGCTGGACGCTCACCGAAGCCCGCGGCATCTCAGCCGACGGTCGCGTGATCGTCGGTACGGCGAGAAACGCCGCCGGCAATGTGGAGGCGTGGCGGGCCGAGCTCGACGCTCCGCCCGTGCCGGGCGACATGGACGGCGACGGCGACGTGGACTTGACCGATCACGCCGCGCTGGTCGCGTGTCTGGCGGGCCCGAGTGGCGGCCTTCCGGGCGGCTGCGCTGATGCCGATCTCGACGGCGACGTCGATGTCGATCTTGCCGACGCAGCGATTTTCCAAGGCCTCTTCACCGGATCGTGAGAAGCACCGTGCGCGATGATGCGCCGTGGGGGCGGCATGAATAGCAGGGCTGGCATGGGCAAGCGGCCTTATGCTTGCCCGTGCCTGCCGTTGCGACGCGTCGTCGACACAGTTCGTCGCGACGCGGTAGGCAACAGCACGGGCAAGCGATCAGGCTGCTTGCCAATGCCACCCGCCGCACGGGCAAGCGATAAGGCCGCTTGCCCATGCCACCCGCTGCACGGGCAAGCGATCAGGCTGCTTGCCCATGCCACCTTGTACGGCAAGAGCGGTCATGCACGCGGCGACACGCTTCGCCTTGACTCTGGCGGCTACGGCAACTCGACAACATCGCCAATGTCGTGCAGGCGGCCGCACAGGACCTCGGTGATTCGGACATTGCGGCACTCGACTCGGTCAGGCCAGTAGCTGCGCCCCTGGCAGATATCGTCGACGCATTCGCTCTGAGTCGTCCGGCCGAGCGGCGCGCCGGTTGCCGCGTCGTACACATCGGCCTCGATGAGCAGTTCGCGGCGCCGCAGCAAGAACAGCTTATCGTCATCGCAAACGCCCGCAGCGATGTAGGGCATTACTTCCGCGCAGCTCTCCGGCACGGACTCGCCAACCAGGACGGCCCGGCGGACCGCGTAGCTCGGCAGAGCGCTGCCCGAGTCGCCCGGACAGGCCGCCGCGCATAACTCGCATTGCGAGCGGCACGGATCCTGGCAGCCCGTGCGGCGGGCACGCGGGGCACGCTCGCTGTCGTTGCCGATGCAGAGTGACTCGCCCGGGCAGACGGCGTCGTTCTCCATCGCCCGGCACACGCCGGAGTCGCACACGTCATCGGTGCAGTGGACGCCGTCATCGCAATCGGCGTCGCTGCGGCAGGCGGAGCATGCGTCGCTTTGCTCATCACAAGCCAGGCCGCTGCACGGGCGGCCGCCTGCAACGCAGGTGCTCTCGACGCACGCTTCGACTCCGTTGCAATAGGCCGCATCGTCGCAGTCGGCGTCATCCTGGCACGCAATGCACGCGTCGGCCTCTTCGTCGCACGGGCCAGCGCAAGGGCGCTGCGACGGCCTGCAGACGCCCTCGACGCACGACTCGCGGCCCGCGCAGAAGTCGCCGTCATCGCATTCGTTGTCGGCTTGGCACGCGCGGCAGTCGTCGCTAAACTCGTCGCGGCACAGGGGTTTGTTGTTGTCGGGGTTGTTCCTGTTCGTCGGACCGTTGTCGTTGGCCCGCTCGGGCGGGACGCTCTCGCAGCCGATCCAGGTCAGGATCAGCAACACCATTCCAGTACACAGACGGCGCGTTGGCAGTTCGGATCGCATGGATCGCTCCTTTTCTGCCCATACGCGCCAGATGGGATGCATCAGAGCATTCGCGAATTACGCTGTGTCCGGCAAGTGTACTCGCCGACAGGATGTCGGCGTGGCGATCCCGGCGCGCCGGGAAAGCCGGCGGTACGTACCGCCGGCATCTTGCCGGCAGTCACGCCGGCTTCCAGCCGGCGAGTGATCTGTTGGCTGGCGCGTAATCGGAACCGCGGAGACTCTGCGCACAGGGCACTGCGTCGCCTATCGTCGGCGTCGCGCGGCCATCCAGGCTGCGACGGGCGCGAGCAGCAACCCGAGCCCGAAGAAGCCGTTGCCGCACAATGTCGAGCCGGTTGGCGAACGGCGGTCGGGGATCACCGTCGGTCCGCCGCCCGGTCCGGCGTTCGAATTGTCGCCATTCATCGAGCCGGGACCGTTGGCGTTGACCGTTGGCGAAGTGTTGGCGTTCGGGGGCGTCGAGCCGTTGGCGTTCGAGCTGCCGGGCGGCGGGGTGCCGACGGTCAGGACGTCGTAGTCGATGGCCATCTGAACATCCGGCGGGCCCGACGCACTGACGCGGGCGGTGCGCGAGAAGGCCATCTGCTGCGTGATCGCGATCGGATTAAAGAAGAACGGCGGCTCGCCGTAGCCCTGCACGACCACCTCGCCGTCGCGCTGCGTGCCCCGGCCCAGCGTCAGCGTCCACTGCGTCTGGCCGGCCACGCACGAGACGCGCAGCGTGGCCTCGCGCGCCAGCGCCTGGCCTTCGAGGTCGGGGTTGAAGACAAACTCGGGGTCGAGCGTCATCTCGTCGGCCGACAGCGTGGTGTACAGCCGCGTCAGGTAGGGCATGCCCTCGAAGACCGCCTGCGACTCCTCCAACGGAGCGATGATGCCGTCGAGCAGGTCGCCAAGGATCAGATCGCGGGCCGTCATCAGGGTCTCGACGGCGAACACCTGCGCCAGCAGCCCGTAGACCGAATACACGAACTCGTCGACACCTTCGGGCAGCGGCAGGCGGCGGCGCAGGATTTCGAGGATGCGCGACTGGCTGAACACGGTGTTGAAATAGAGCTGCTGATAGAACGCGTCGAGCGTCGTCAAATCGCGCAGCCGCTCGAGCTCGACCCGGAAGAAAACCGGATCGGGCAGGGCGCTGAGCACGTCGAGATCGTCGCCGGCATAGTCGGTGGCGAAGCCCTGGCCGCCGGCCTGGTTCATGGCCAGCGTGACCAGGCCCTGGTAGCTGGCGTAGGCGCTCAGCGTACCGGCGTACCAGTTGAGCAGCGTGTAGTTGACATCGACGTGCAGGTAATTGACCGGCACGGCCCGCGTGTTGCCCAGCAGCCAGACCAGCACGCCCATGTCAGGCTGGGCGGCGACGGCCGTGAGGCGGATGGGAATGATCGGGGCCTCGCTCTCGTAGCGCAAGATGAGCGGCTGGATGTCGCCCACCCCCTGATTCTGCGCCAGCCGCACGGCCACGAAGTTGCACTCTTCGAGCACGTATTGGGCGATCAGCTCGTTTCCGCGCTCGGACAGGACATAGTTGTTGTCGGCCAGCCAGGTGACCAGCGCCTGCGGATCATCGGCGGCGACCACAGCGATGTCATACGGCCCAACGCTGAGCTCCTCCAGCACGTCAACGCCGCCACCGGAATCGCTACCCGGTTCGTTTGCGTTGACACTGGCATTGGCGTTCTCCGCTCCGCCGGCGTTCGGTGGTGGCGATGGACAACCCATACCCTCGTATTGCAAGAGGAACTGCGGCCGCGTCGCAAGTTCGAGTGGACCGAACACGAGATCGCTGCCGACGGCGAATTCGGGGATGCCGGGCACGGGCACGACCCACGAGAAATCCTCGGCGGTGCCCACGTACTGGATCAGCACCACAGCCGTGACCATGTTTCCGTCCTGTCGAAAGATAATCTGCTCGCCGGCCTGGTCGATCGGCACCTGCTGGCAGAAGAAGCCGCCGCAGGCGCGGGCGGACGCCGGGGCGGCGGCCGTGGCACATGCGGCGATCAACAGCGGCGTGAGCCGCCCGGCCTGAGTCTTTGACCCGTTCCGACGCTCCGACCGGTGCCGGCGACTGCGGCTGGTGAGCGCGAGGGCAATCAGCGAGACCAATGTCGCACTGGCCATCCCGATGCCGCACAAGCTGAACAGCCCACCACTGCTGCGGCGCGGTGTGCCGATCGTGATGACCTCGAACTCGTTGATGGTTTGGAAGATGGGCGGACCTGACGAGCTGATTCGCGCGGTGCGGGCGAAGGCCGATTGCTGAATGCCCGGCAGCGGGCCGAAGCCGGGCGGCGAGCCAAAGCCCTGGATGACGACTTCGCCCTCGCGGCCGGTACCGGGACCAAGCTCCAGGTCCCAGCGGGTTTGGCCGCTGGCACAGCGGATCGTCAGTGTGGCCTGGCGCTCAAGCGGCTGGTCGTCGAGGTCGCGATTGAACACGAAGGCCGGATCGAGCGTCATCTCGTCAGCCGACAGCGTAGTGTAGAGCCGCGTCAGGTAGGGCGAAGTGTCGAAGACGGCCACGCTGCGCTCGAGCGGTTCGACCACGATGGCGATCAGGTCGTCAACGATCAGACCGCGGGCCGAGTCGAGCGTGGCTGGGTCGAAGAGCTCCACCAGCAGGCCGTAGTCGCTGTACGCGAACTCATCGACGCCTTCCGGCAGCGGCAAGCGATCGCGCAGGACCTCAAGTACGCGCGTCTGCGTGAACAGTGCATTGCTGTAGAGTGTTCCGTAAAAGCTCTGCGGATCGAGCTGCCGTAGAAACTCGGCCTGGTTGCGGTAGTCGGCCGGGTCGGGCAAAGCGCCGCGGACATCGAGGTCGCGGCCGGCGTAGTCGGTTGCGAAGCCCTGGCCGCCGGCTTCGTTCATGGCCAGCGTGACCAGGCCCTGGTACGTGGCGTAGGCGTTGTTCGTGCCCGCATACCAGTTCAGCAGCGTGTAATTGACATCGACGTGCAGATAGTTGAGCGGCACCGCCCGCGCCTCGCCCAACAGCCAGACCAGGACGCCCATGTCCGGCATGGCGGCCACGGCCGTCAGGCGGATCGGGATGATCGGCGCGTCGCTCTCGTAGCGCAGGATGAGTGGCTGAATGTCGCCCACGTCCTGATCCTTGCGCAGCCGCACCGCCACGAAGTTGCATTCCTCTTCGACGTACGTGGCGATCAACTCATTGCCGCGCTCGGACAGGTCGTAGTCGTTGTCGGCCAGCCAGGTCACGAGCGCCTGCGGATCGGTGGCCTCGATGATCGCGACGTCGAACGGTCCGACCGACAGGCGCTGGAGCACATTGACACCCTCGTCGGCCTGGGCACTGGCATTGGAGTTTCGATTGCCACCACCCGCCCGGCCGCCGAACGCGGATGTCGCGATCGGACATTCGCTGCCCACGCGAATGAGTTGGAACGTCGGCCGCGTGGCGAGTTCAAGCGGCGCGAAGACCAGGTCGCTGCCAACGTCGACCTCCGGGATGCCCGGCACCGGCACCACCCACGAGAAGTCCTCGGCCGCCCCGGTGTATTGGATCAGCACCACGGCCGTGACCCTGTTGCCGTCCTGTCGAAAGATGATCTGCTCGCCGGCCTGGTCGATCGGCACCTGCTGGCAGAAGAAACCGCCGCAGGCCTCCGCCCGCACTCCCGCGAACAACACACAGAGAGTGCATACGACGCCCAAACGTGTCACTACGCGACGCTTCATGACAGTCTCTCCACGCCACGGTTTTCGAATTGTGTGAGAACGGACGCCAGCGGAATCATCGGCCCAACGAAGTGTCCGGTCAACAGTGCGGCGCTAGCCTCTTTTAACCCCGTTCACGGGGTTTCCCGCGCAGCGGCTACAGGCCAGGCCCTCTGGGCCTGGTCTTGCGAACGACGTCCTACCCTCCTCTTAGCCCGCTTCAGCGGGCTTTCTCGCCGTCGGACGGCAGCTCAACCGGATTGATCCGTTCGAGCCGCCCGTAAACCTGCCCCGGCGCGTGGTGTCGTTTCTGGTTCTTGATGTACGCAATGACGCACGGTAAGTCCTTGGTTCCGAAACTCACGACGCCGTAGCCCGTCTGCCAGTCGAGCACTTTGCGGTTGCAAATCTCATGGTTGATGTAGAACGACGATGCGCCCTTGAGCTGCCCGATCCACTCGCTGATCAGCAACGTCGGCCGGATGCTCACGGCCATGTGCACATGATCGGCAATGCCGTCTACCGCGTGAACGTAAACACCGGGCGACTGGAGCGCCCGATGCTTCAGATCGTGATGGCAGCGGTTTTCGACGTCGTCGACCAGGACGCGGGCGTTGTCCTTGGTGTGCCAGAGCATGTGCAGATTGATCTCGTGATACACATTGCGCGGCATGACTGGCTCTCTCGCTGAAAAGTAAGCCTGCTAAAGCGGGCTATCAATTGCCAGATTACATGAGGCAGAATTTGCCCACCAGTCCCAAAGGGGCTGGCCTGAAGCCGCTGCGCGGAAAGCCCTGTAAACAGGGCTCAACCGACCGGCATCGTCCCGAGGCGCTTACACCGCTGTGCGATGGGTGTCTGCCGTCCGGAGCACGGCCAGCAGCTCTGCCATCGTGACCAAATCGAGGTAATTGTGGTACGCAATCGCCTTGAGCCGGCGGGCATCACCCGACTCGACGAAATTGTGGTAGGCGGCGGGAATATCGAAGCCGGCAATGTCGCCCACGCGCGTGCGGCCGCAGAAGTGTCGCTCCAGCGTTTGCAGGCGGCAGTCGGGCAGCGTGTCGCGGTAGACGCGCCGCGCGGCGTGGAGCAAGTCGGTGTGCGGCCTGTCGCTGGCCAGCTTGATGCGGGCAGCGGCGGCCCGGTCGCGGACGAATGGCCAGTCGAACGCCTTGCCGTTGAACGTGACCAGGTGCCGGCGGACGGCGTGCCGGTCGCGGAACCCCGACAGGATTGCCGCTTCCTCGGCGTACGTGCGGGCCAGAAGCTGCTCGACGCGAAGCACACCCCCGTCGACGAACAGCAAACCGATGAGGAACAGCGGTGTACCGGAGAATCCGCACGTCTCGATGTCGAAGAACAGCAGATCCGACGCGGCCACAGCCTCGTCGCCATCGAGCACTCCTTCGCCGGCGTGGCGGCTTTCAACAGCCCGCGACACGCCCGCGGCAATGTTGCGTAGGTCAGGCTCAACCTCGCCGACGATCCGGCGGATCAGGTAGGCCCGGCCGGCGTCACACGTGATGACTTCGCCCGGTAGTTGCCGTTCGAGTGTCCGCTCGGCCGGGTCGAACGGCACGACAGCGGGCAGCTCGCTGCCTGCGACGACCGACGGCGGCAGCGGCGCCCGGTTCAGGGCCTCGAGCCTGCGCCGAACCTCATCCAGAGCCGTACTCACGCGCGCCATTTTACCTGAGCCACACGGCGAACGGGAAACTAAACACCGAACTCGACGCGGCGTTGTTGCCTGATGTGGCATGCCCAAGCGAAGCGCGGGCATGCGGGCTGCCAGCATCTGGCCGCCGCACGGCACGGCCAGGCCACATAGGCGAAGACCACGCTCGCCCACCATCCCTCAGCGTCCTCAGCGGCTCTGTCCGGGACTCGCTAGCGACGCGCGCGGGTCCTGGATCTGCGTCCTTCGTGCGTCGCCGACATCAGAACGCCTTCTGGTAGAGCATCATGCCGCGGTGGTCGTGGGTCAGGAAGCGGACGCAGTGGCCGCGCACGGCGGCGAACTCGCGCCCGACGATGTTGACGCCCACGCAGCGGCAGTTGGCGTTCTCGAAATCGTCGAACCAGATGTAGCCGCCCGGCTTGAGCATGCTGTCCATGACCAAGAGGTCGGTCTTGGCCGTCTCCATGTCGTGGCCGCCGTCGACCAGGGCGAAGTCGAGCGTGGCCTGTGGATGCTGGTTGAAGATCTGCGGCAGGTGCCCGGGCACCGTCTGCTTCGAGTCGCCCAGGATCAGGTGGAAGTTCTCAAAACGCTTCTTGACGATCTCGGCCGCGATGCGCGTCTGGTCGTGCCGGCCGATGTCGAACGACACCAGCGTGCCCCCGCCGTACTTCTCCATGGCCCGCATGATGATGCAAGCACTATGGCCCACGTTGAACCCGGTCTCCGCCACCAGCCTGGGACGCGTCAGCAGGATGAAATGGAACAGAAAGTCGGCCTGCGCGGGCGTCATGAATCCCTCGCCGGCCTGCGGAAGCTGGCGGACCAGCTCGTTCAACTCGGTATCGATATGCTCATACATGGCTCGTGACGCGCGGGCGGCGCGGACTCCAGCCGTCGTTCACCCTGCGGCGGCCTGCGAGCAAGACGCAGGCCCCAGCCCAGGGAGCGGTCGCGATCGACCATGTGCTGCCGCGCACCAGGAACTATCGGCGGTTTGTGCAATGAACGATGAGTTAACTCGCGGCGACCCAAAGTGCCGAGTGCTGAGCCGTCGCCTGCGTCAAGTGTTCGTGAGTCGCTGACTGACTGCTTGCCGGCAATCCGTTCTGCGGATAGACTGTTCAGCGGAGGTCAGGTCATGTGCCTGCGCCGATTCCTCGCTCCAGCCTGCATCGTTCTGCTGTCGCTTGCGGCGATCGAAAGCCGGTCGCAAGCGCCGTTCTGCCTGCCGGACGCCGATGGCGATGGGCATCCGCTGTTCGGCAATCCGGAGGTGCATCTCAATCCGTTTGGCGTCGATCTCGATATGGCCCCGACCTCCGGGGCCATCGGCGACCTGGACGGCGACGGCGACTTGGACGCGGTGGCCAGCAACGTCGGCTACATTCCGCACCTGTATCCTGTGGCCAGCGTTTCGATCCTGCTGAACCACGGCGACGGGACGTTTACGGCCGTGGCGGCCTACGACTGCGGCGATTACCCCAGCTCGGTTGCCATCGGCGATCTGAATGGCGACGGGTTGAACGACCTGGCCGTCACCAACACCGACAGCGGGCAGGTCTCCGTGCTGATCAACGCCGGCGGGGCCACGTTCCCCACGTTCGTCAGCTACGCGGTCCAGAGCCAGCCGCGCTCGGTCGTCATCGCTGACTTGGACGGCGTCGCTGAGCTCGACATCGCCGTGGCCAACGTCGAGAGCAACAGCGTCTCGGTCCTGCTGAGCGCCGGCGCCGGCACGTTCGCGCCGGCTGTCAGCTACGGCGGCGTCGACATTCCGGACGACTCGATCCTGTTCGGGCCGCCGTTTGCTTTCGGCGGTCCGCGGATGGCGGCCGGAGACGTCGATGGCGACGGCGACATCGACTTGGCCGTTCCCGCCTGGACAGGCGTAGCCATTCTCGCCAACAACGGTGATGGATCGTTCGCAGCCCCGCTCCCGCTGGCGGCCGGCGCCGGCTGGGCCGTTGCCGTCGGCGACTTGAACGGCGACCTTCGCTCAGACATCGTCACAGCCGGCGGAAACGTCCTCTCCGTGCTGCTCCAGAACACAAATGGTGCGTTTGCGCCCCCGGTCGACTACAGCCTGGCCTTCGCCAGCCCGACCGGCGTCTACGACGCCGGCTCGATCACGCTCGGCGACCTGGACGATGACGGCGACTTGGACGTCGCCGTCGGCATCGCCATTTACGAGCATGTTCTGGTATTCCCGAACAACGGCAATGGGACGTTCGGCCCGCCGACAGCCTACCGTGCCGACGAAACGTCCTGGATCGCGATATTCGCCGAACTGAACGGAGACGGCCACCTCGACTTGGCCGCGTTCACCGTTGATCCGCCATGGGACAAGCTCTGCATCCTGCTGAATGACGGGACCGGCAGCCTCATCACGGATGTCGTCAATGAGGAGTTTCACGCGATGCTGCCCGGCTCGTATTGGAATCACACAAGCAACATCGATTTTGTTGACCTCGACCAGGATTGCGACCTCGACATACTTGTCCTCAACACTGGTGCCGAAGGCATCGTGGTACCGAACGTGGCGGTCGTGTTGAACGCGGGAAACGGGACGTTCGCCACGCCGGTTCACTATTTTTTCGATGACCACTTCCCTGATGAAATGGGTGTGGAGGACATGGACGGTGACGGTGATCCAGACGTCATCGTCGGTGGCCCGGAGCAGTTCTCCGTCTCGACACCGGGGGTTGTCGCGATCCTGCTGAACGTCGGCGATGGGACTCTGGATGAACCTGTAAGCTACTTCACGGGTGGCGTAGGTCTGCGCTCGCTCGTCATTGGCGACGTTGACGGGGATGGCCACCTCGATGTTGTAACAGCGAATGATGATTCCGTCGATTTATCGGCGCTTCTGAACTCTGGAGACGGTACACTCCAGGTTGCAGTGATCACCCCATCGCCCTATCCGGTGCCAGCCAGCCTGACGATTGCCGACCTCAACGGAGATCAAGTTCTGGACCTAGCCGTGACGAAAGTCGCAGGGATCCGCGCCGTGTTCACCATGATTGGCAATGCAGACGGGACGTTTACGCCGGGTCAGTTGTACGAGCTCCCTCCCACCGTCGCACGCGTGCTGGCCGCTGATTTTGACGCAGATCTTGACATGGACCTCGTCGTGTCGAGCAACAATGTGGTACCGAATGAGGTCACGTTCATCCACTTGCACAACGATGGCAGTGGCAACTTCGGCGATTTCACGCAGTACTGGGCGCCAGGCACGAGTTCGGCCAGGGCGATGCACAGCGCCGACATAGACCGCGACGGAGACTTGGACTTGGCGGTCTCGGTTCAGACTGGCATTGCAGTCCTCCTGAATGCCGGTGACGGTACGTTTCTGCCCGCGCAAGTGTACGGCGCCGGCCGTGACATACAGGGGCTCGCGGCCGGCGATCTGAATGGTGACGGGCGAAGCGATTTCGGCTGCGCAAACTTCGGTAACTACAACTACTCTCTGTTCTGGAACCGGAGCTGCGCTGGTACGGCCCCAGTCGAGCCGGGGGATTTGGATGCAGACGGGGACGTGGATCTGATTGACTATGCCGTTTTCGCCGGCTGCCTTGCCGGGCCAGGGATTGTGCCTGGCTGCTGCAGCCCTGCCGGCGACGCGGCCGATATCAACAACGACGGAGACGTTGACCTAAACGACGTACAGGGGTTTCAGCTTGCGTTCGCGCCATAAGCCAAGCGGGGCGCGTGGCCTTACAGCCGCGCGCCCCGTGGGTTCTTCTGGCATCGAGAACTAGGAGTGGGTGAACGTCTTTCCGGCCGCCACGGTGATCGTTCCTCCGGACATATCCAGGAAATTCGATCCGCTGCCGAAAACTGCGTCTTCCAGCGCTTCCAGCACGCCGGCGGACAGCTTTAGCCTTCCGGTCGTCGTGAAGTCGCCACTCGGACCCGGCGTGGCGTCGATCGTGATCTTAGCGCTGGCGCTGTTGATCACGAAGTGGCTGGCCAGGCTGGTCACTGGGTTAGGCCCGAAGTCAAACGTTCCGTCGAACAGAAGGATTGACGTGCCGGACGGCGGTGCCGTCGCCTTCCAGCGCTCGGCCACCGATACGCCGGCGGCGGAGTCCTTCAGGAATCCGTCGACTCGAATAGCCAGCGTGCCGTTGGCGTCGGCTTGAACGACGCCGTAGTTGTAGAAATCGGCATCCCCCGTGATCTGCAGCGCGCCTCGGATCAGCGTGCCATCGGAAGTGAGCGCCATCCCGGTGGTTGCGATCGAGATCTCGGCGGCACTACTCTTGCCCACCACCTCGCCGATCCCGAAGCCCTTGAAGATGTGGCTGACCGCGGCTAGCACGATGGTGGCATCGTTGCCGGACACCGACTCGTTTAAGATGACTGGACCCAGAATCACGTGCTGGATCGGTCCGGACTCGCCGCTGCCAAGGGTCAATGTGGCCGCCGAGCTTTGGCTTGGCGTGATCTCCAAGGCGCCCGTGCTGCTGTCCGAAACGTTGATCGAGTACGCCACGGCGCTGGTGTTGCTTATTACGGCCACGACGTCGTCGCAAATCTGCACGACATCAGTGTTCGATGGCACGTCATTGAGAGGATCACCTCCGACGCAGGCGTCTTCCCAGTTGTCCGGATCGTTCCAATCGTTGTTGTCCGCGGCCGTGAAACAGAACGTCTGGGCCTGCACGAGCGCCGGCGCGATCAGAAGCGCCGCCGCCACGACAAACAAGAAACCGATCAACTTCATAGCTTTGCTCCTTCTTCGAGAGACGCGTCAAGCTGCGCGAGCACAGCCGCGCGCCCCCCGATGAATCTTCATTGCGTAACAACCTTTCCACCGTTGACCGTGAGCGAGCTCGCCGTGGAGCTGCCGCCCTTGATGACGACCGATGTGGCCTGAACCAGCCCCGTGCTGGCCGACGCGCTCAGCAGCTCGAAATCAGCGGCCGTCGTGCCGTCGCCGACTTTGAAGGCGTTGGTCACGAACTCGACGTTGGTGCCCAGGTCGGCGTCGGCCACGCCGGTGACGCTGGTGCCGGTGCTCGTGCCGACGGTCACATCGGCGTCGAACTCCAGGTAGACGCGCTCGGCCGTGGCGTCGCCGCCAGCCAGCACCACGCCGTCGACCGTCACGGTCGTTCCCGACGAGACCCGCCACTCGGCCTCGGCCGACACGCTGCTGGAGGCCGTCAGCGTAACCGCGCCCGTCACGTCCAGCGTCCCCGACGTGTGCCGGATGACGCAGTCCTCACCGCTGGCGTCGCCAACTTCGCAGCTCAGCGACGTGGCGTCGAACTCGCCCGTGCCCGGCGGGTCCGCAAAGCCGATCTGCAGCTCGGCCATGCGCATGCCGTTGCCGACCGTCACTGCTTTGGCCGCCAGCACCTTGCTGCTGGTCACGTCGATGTGAACAATGCCCAGCACTGTGGTCGAACTCGTGGCCGAGCCAACGGTGACATCGACCTCGAACGCGCCAAAAGCGTGACTGCCCTCACTGGCGTCGCGCCCCACGAATTCAAGCTGGTAAGGCGCGAACGTCCCTCCCACCACGTACAGCCTGGCCGGGAGGTCGCTCCCCGCATCGTCGTCTGCGTGAACCGACACGCGCCCGGTCGTGGTCAGGCTGCCGCCGGTCACGTTCAGGCCAGCCTCTTCGTTGTTCGTGTCGGAATTCAGGACGATCGAGGCCACCGTATACGTTCCGGTCGAGAACGTCACCGGGCCGTTGGTATTCACGTCGATCCGCGCCGTGTCGCTGGAGTCATCCGGGAACCCGGACGACGGGTTCCAATTTGAATTAGCGTTCCAGGCGCTGCTGCTGTTGCCGGTCCATGTGAACAGCGTGGCGCTGGCGGCCGGCACGATCACCAGCACACCGATCAGGGCAAGCGCGCAGAATCCCTGTTTCATTTTCGTGCTCCTCAAGGTAAACTTAATGGAGTTCCTAACCAGGCCCGCGCGGCGGCGCCGCACTCGCGGCGCAACCGTTGCGGGCCTGCCTTTTTCTTACGATCGGCGGACATTGCAAATGGCCCGCCGAACTACGAACGACCTTCCGACGTTGCCTTCGATGTGAGCTTGACCCGCATCACCTCCTTCCAGCGGCACAAAACGCCGGACGCCACGCCTTTGGACGTAGGCCCGTTACGCCCCGTCTCCGAATGCGCAGCGCCGGCGCTACCAGAGTCGACCTGCCCCGAGCGCGTGATACGCACAGACCGGGCGCGACCGATTGCGAACTACGAATCCTGTGGCTCTGTCGAGTAACGGTCGACGGAGTCGCTCGGGACGACCTTGAAGGCTGATCGTCGCGAGAAACCTGTCTTCGGGGGGGGCGCCGCTCCTCCAAGCGGTCTGACAACGCAGAACTACCCACTGGGACGTAAGTATACTACGCACGTCCGATAGCGTCAAGTCGTTTCTTTGCGTTTTTTGGGAATATCCCGGTTGATCAGCCCGACACAAGTCTTAGGTGTGATTTCGCAATCCGCCCGCCGAGCGAGCGCTCGAAGTCATCGGCGATGTCGGGGAGGGATGATAACTCGCGCCGTCGCGGAACTACCGCTCGCCATTCACCGTGTGTGCTGACGCACACCAGTAGTTGGTCTCGACGAGACTGCTAGACTCCTTGGGTCGTCAGACTTGTTGTGAATGAGTCAACTTTTCGGACCGGATCATGGACGCAGGGTCGTAGAGTGCGCAGCGCGGCCTTCGGGCCGCAACCAAGACGGGATCTCACGCAAATCCGGGACACGCGCGCTCCGCTAGCGCGTCCCGGACAAAGCCGCCAAGGCGCAAAGCGAGACGCGGCGGCAAGCCACCCCTTGGCGTCCCGGCGCGCCGGGAGACTTTGCGCCAGACTTTTTTTGGATGGCTTTCTTGGGAGAAAAACAAGTTACGAGACGTTTGCAGTGCAGAGAAAAGAAGCGGTGATGATAGGTGGCGCGTCACATTCCTCCTATGCCTCTCCCTCAGCGTCCTCAGCGCCTCTGCGTCCCTTTTTCGTCACTTGGCGCCACGCTCGTAGGTCTGAGGCGCAGCCTCGCTAGCCCGGATTATTCATGAGGCTCGCGGTTGACCCGTCAGCGTTCCGGCGCCCGCGACCCTCGGCCTTGGCGGCCGGGGTTCTGACGCGCGGCCGGGGTTCTGACGCGCGGCCGCTCTGACGCGCGGCCGCTCAAGCTCAGAACCCCGCCCGCCCAGGGCGCGGGCCACGGCGCGACTGACGCCGGCGCTCCGACAGAGTGTCGCGCACGGGCTTGCCCCAAAAAACGCGCGCAAGCG
>Ga0187892_10002191_pt1 | contig 40713 bp, 32 predicted proteins | sample MA1701073metaG_FD_139345 | JGI IMG/M metagenome (GOLD analysis project Ga0187892, IMG submission 139345) | Bio-ooze microbial communities from a basaltic lava cave in the Kipuka Kanohina Cave System on the Island of Hawaii, USA - MA170107-3 metaG ... | reverse complement strand
GCTGATGAACGATGTTTGGCGATTCATCCGGCTGCGCAACCGCGGTCACACCACGAACCTCCGGAGGGTTGCCGCGTGAAACCTATGAAAACGCGGCTACGAATCGCGCACGGTGATTTAGCTTATAACGTAGTTCGCGGAGTCAAAGCAGCTTGCGTGGGGCCAAGTGGTAAGCCCAAGGTACATCTCAAGAAGCATCCAACTCGCAAGAGAGCTAAAGGCGCAGCACGAAACGAAGGGCAGGGTGCGCCAGGAGGATGATGCGTCACCGGCCAAAGGGGAGCCGCATTTTCACCCGGCCGACAAAAATGGGAAAAAGATACAGGGAAATACTCATCATACATATCCGAAAAGGTTTTGGTGAATCGATTTGCTAACCAAGTGGAGGCGGCGTTACGATACTTTTGGGATGCCGTGGAACCGATGGAGCCTGCGATCGCTCTGCGCGCTCTCTCCGAATTTGTAGGTCATTGCGTCCATCGATGCGCGAGTAAAGCAATCAGCATTTGTGCAGCCACCACATCCAGAGGGATCAAGGAAGCAAAATACTGTTGGCGATATGCGCGTAATTGATTAGCGGGTCCCGGCGCTCCGGACCGCGTGTCAAAGGTGCGAACAGACTCGTAAGAGTCCGCTCCGCCCGGACGACCACCCTGACCATCCAAACAGCCGTCACGGGAAGCGACTACATCGTTGACGGGCGGGACGGTCCCCACGGTTTGAGCCGGAGGCGGCGTTGAAGACCCAATCGGCAGAACCGCAATGCCCGGTTGTTTCAGGCCATCGCGCGGAGGGCGGCCATGGTGCGGTCGATCTCTTCTTCGTCGTTGATCAAGCTCGGAGCGATTCGGGCGTAGGAGGTCCGGTAGGGACTCGTGCTGGCGATGATCCCTCGCCCGCGCAGGTAGTCAACCACTTCCTCCGGGCTTCGGCCGGCCACGTCGAAGCAGATGATCCCGGCGGAGAGCTTGGGGCACAGCGGCGTGTGCACTTTGATGTGCGATATGCCGGCCATCGCTTCCTTCGCCATGGTGTTCAAACCGTGGATACGTTCTTGAATGCGGGCTTTTCCGATTTCGAGGTGGAAGCGGAAGGCCTCCGGCAACGCCCAGCGGTGCTCGAACGAGTGAAAGCCGCCGGGCGTCAACAGGTCGCCAATGGGAACTTGGTCGGGCGCCAGCTTGCCCAACCACACGCCGTAATTAAGGCCGAAGCTGGGGATCACCGGCCGGACGACCTTCCACGCTTCGGGGCGGCCCCAGATCAGGCCCGTGCCGCGCGGCCCGAACATCCACTTGTGTGTTCCGGCGACGAAAAAGTCGCAGCCCAGTTCGGCGATCTTGACGTCTTCGATTCCCAGGCCGTGAACGCCATCGACGCAGAACAGAACTTGGTCCTCGGGGTCGCGCGACGCATTGATGTTGCGCAAAGCCGTGGCCATTGCCGCCAGCGGCAGCTTCACGCCGGTACACGAATGCACCCAGGTTACGGCCAGGACCCGTGTTCGATCACTGATGCCCGCGCGCATCCGCGAGACGATCTCATCCACCGAGGCACGTGCGGGAGATTCGTACAAGGATATTTCACGCACCGTCGCGCCGGTGCGTTCGGCCCGGTGGCTCAACGAAACTTGCGTCGAATAATGGTCGTGCGTGGTGCTGACGATTTCCTGCCCAGGCTCGAGGCGCAGACCGCCGTACACCAGCCCGAGTCCCATGGTGGTGCAGTCGGTGAGGGCGATGTGATCGGCGCTGCCGCCCAGATAATCCGCGGCCGCAGCGCGAGTTCGGGCGTCGGCCTGTTCAAATTGACTATGCCAGTAATCTACGGGATTCTCATCCAGCCCCTTGCGATAACGCTCGACCGCGTCGGCGACGCAACGCGGGTGCGAGGCGAGAAAAAACGTGGCCAGGTGGACGTAGGAGCGAGTCAGCGGGAACTGCTCGCGCACCGACGCCCAATCGTCTGGCCGAAAGCGCGGGCGCGGTTCGTCCTTCGCCGGCCCATCTTGAACGGCAAGCCCAGGCGACGCCACCCCCGACAGCACGCCGATCGAAAGACCCGCTTGCTGAAGAAACTCTCTTCGTTTTATGACTCGACTCATGACAGCCGTCCTTTCGGTCGCCATTATCCCCGGAGGGCGACTTACCGCAATTGCGAGGGATCATCTTGTGGGCCCGATTCTCTAGTCAGTCATCGTGGCAGGATCTTGTGGGTCCGACTTTCTAGTCGGTTGCCTTTCTTCTATTCCTCCTGTTTTCGACGGCGGGAGCGGCCGGCGATGCCGCGGGTCGTGGGAGTTTGCAGAAATTCAAGGAGCTTTTGACCGGAAGGTGTTCGAATCGCGCCATCCAATTGCGCCACTGCCGCCTGAAACGGAAGTCCTCCTCCGAAGAGCGTCCGGTACGCTTGGCGGATTTCTTCCAAGTCCTCTCGCGGCAAGCCGGCTCGCCGCAAACCCACGCGGTTCAAACCGATGACACGGCCCTCGACATCCAAAAGCGCAAAGGGGGCAACATCCATCGTCACGCGCCCAGCGCCGGAGATCATGGCTAGCTCGCCGATGCGAACGAATTGGTGAACGGCGGCGGCGCCGCCTAAGGTTGCGCGGTCAGCAATTTGCGCGTGTCCGGCCAATAAGACGTTGTTGATGAGCGTTACGTCGTTGCCTACGCGGCAGTTGTGTGCCACGTGGCTGCCGCCTAGCAAGAAACAATTCTCGCCGACGACGGTCTCGGACTCAGGCACCGTGCCCCGGTGAATGGTGACGTACTCGCGGAGGATCGTGCCGCGGCCGATCCGGCAGAACGAGCGCTCTCCATGATATTTCGTGTCTTGCGGCTCGTGCCCCACGATGACACCGGGATGCAGCACGCAGCCCTCGCAGATCTCCGTCCACCCTGTCAGAAAGACGTGGTGCAGCAATCGGCAGCCCGGCCCGATGCGCACGTGTCGTTCGACGATGCAGTAAGGACCCACTTCGACGTCTGCGCCGAGTTCGGCCCGCGGATCGATGATCGCCGTCGGATGGATGGCCAAGAATTCAGTCCCTCGCTACCTAGGTCGTGCCTTGCGGCAACGGCATGCCCAAGAAAGCCATGACCATCTGTAGATCCTCCCACGTTTTGCGCTTTTCCTCGGGGTTGCGCAGGAGGTAGGCCGGATGGTAGGTCGGCATTAAGGGAATGGACGGCCCCTCCCCGGTCAAGCCCGAAAGGAAGTAATCGTGAAACTGCCCGCGCAGTTTCCCGATCGATTGTGCCGTGTTGAGCAGGGTTTTGGCCGCCGGCGAGCCGAGGGCCACGATCACCTCCGGCTGAATCACGGAAAGTTGCCGCCGAAGATAGGGACTGCAGGCCAGAATCTCATCCGCGGCCGGGTCACGATTCTCCGGCGGACGGCACTTCAGCACGTTGCAGATGAACACTTCCTCGCGCGTCAATCCCATGGCGGCGATCATGCGCGTCAGAAGCTGGCCCGCGCGGCCGACAAACGCCAATCCCTGCCGGTCTTCTTCGTGGCCCGGGGCCTCGCCGACGAACACCAACCGGGCATCGGGGTTTCCTTGTCCGAAGACGGTTTGCGTGCGCGTCTCGCAGAGTTGGCATTTGCGGCAGCCCTTGACCTGCTGCTCGTCCAATTGGCGGAGCTGTTCGGCCTTCTGAGCGGCACTCGTCCCAGCCGTGCGATTCGTCACCGGCCAGGGCACGAAGCCTAGACCGAACATCTCTTCGGTACGCAGGTGCTGTTTCAAAACGCCGCGAATCTCGTCGAAATCGACTGACACGCGGGCAATATGACGTGCCCCGACGATGGACGCAAGATAGGATGCGTTGCACATGCCGGCTTTCGAGGAAATGACCGTCGTTCTTCCGGATGGCTACGCTGCTTATGCACGCTATTGGAGCCCGACTCAACCGCGCGGGGCCGTTCTGTACCATCACGGCATTCAGTCGCATTGTGGTTGGTATGAGTCCTCGGCGGCGTTCCTGCGCGAGGCCGGTTTTGCCGTTTTGCAAGTGGATCGGCGCGGCTGCGGCCGCAACGAGCAAGATCGCAGCCATGCGGATTCCGCCGATCAGTTGATCCACGATGCGCTCACCGGCGCGGCGGCGTTGGAAACACGATCAGGAATGGATGGTTATCATGTGGTCGGAGTCAGTTGGGGCGGCAAGTTGGCGGTCTCCGCTTACGTCACGGACCACGCCCATGTTCGCAGCCTTTCTCTAGTGACGCCGGGGTTGTTTCCGCGCGTCGGGGTCTCCAAGGTGGAAAAAGCCCGTATCGGCCTGGCCATGCTCTATGCACCGAAAGAGACATTTGACATCCCGCTCAATGACGCGGAGTTATTCACCCGGGATTTGCGCTGGGCGAACTTCATCGAGACGGATCCATTGACGCTGCGGCAATGTACCGCCGGCTTCTTCTTGGCCTCGCGGCGAATGGACAAGATGGTCATGAAGCTGCCCACGACGCGGCCCGTGCCCGTTCACTTGATCCTGGCTGAGGACGAGCGGATCGTCGAAAACGAGCGAACCGCTGAGTTTGTCCGCCGCCTTCATTGGCCGTATTGCCGGCTCACCACGTTTGTCGCGGCTCGCCACTCTTTGGAGTTTGAAGAGCATTCGCCCGAGTACTTCGAAGACCTGACCGCCTTCATTGCCCAGCAATGAAGCGGTGGGTGCCATGGGCGAGGCCAGCGCGGCCGTGTTGTTTTCCAGGCTTCCGGGAAGGGGCTTTGAATTGACAGAGATCACGAGCCTCGGTTCGCGGACGGCTTCGCGGCGACGAACCAAATACTCGCTCGCGCGGCGCAGGCGTTCGCCTCTGGCGAGCCGCCCACCATTATGTCCACCAGGCTTGTTCATAGAGGCCACCCAGAGGGAACAATGCCAAGCGTTGACCCGCCCACCGGCGGGCACTCGGTGGAGTAAGCCAGCGTTACGCCTTGCAAACCTCGCGGGTTACATTGGTGGCGTAGGCGCCGGCCGGAAGCGTGAAGCGAAGCCGAAGAAACGCGCCGCGGTCGTCGCTGCCGGCGTCTAGCTCCGGCTCGCCGATGGGCACCCGAAGCGGCCTTCGGCCCCCGGGCGGGCTGTCGCGATGCTTGCTTTGGTTCAGGCCGCGGGTCAGGCCCGCGTCGGCTAGGACGTTCAACTCCCGGTCGCGCGGACGTCCGAAGGGCTCCGTCATGCGCGGACCGAAGAGCGGCCCTGTAGGCGAAATCTCAAACGCGTCGCAGCGCGGCTGCTCGACGGCGGCGTCCTCCACGCGAAAGCAGGCCCCGTTGGCGTGCTTGTAGGCCAGGTCGCCCGTTTCCAGGCGGTGGAGGCCCGTGATCCGCACGGCGACCACGCGGTTGAAAAGCTCGCTTTGGCAGGCCGACACATAGAGCTTGCGGAGGGTGCGATCCGTCGCTTCCCACGCCCGGCGGGCATCGCCGCCCGTGCGAACCATCTCTCGGCAGACGCGGATTTGTTCACGAAACGCCGGGGGCCAGGCCGACAGGGCGGCGTGCAAATCGCCCGACTCAAAAAGCTCCCGGGCTTGGCGGACCCGCCCGTGGTCGAAGGGCCCCAGGCGGCCCAGAATCAAGGCGATGGCTTTTTCGTAGTCCTCGCACAGCACTGCCCGTCCGATTTGGCCGTTGTCGCCACGAGCGCCGAATCGCTGTGGGCCGAAGTAGTTGGGAACGCCCCGTGCCATGAGCCGTTCCAGCACGGCCTCGGCTTTGGGCGTCGCCGAGGGCGCGGAGTCCCGGGTTTTGATGATGAACCGATTGCCCGCCAAGTGGCCAAGTTTGAGCTTGTTGGTGTGGCGGCTAACGGAGAGAACCTTGATCCTCGCGAAGCTCAGGTCGGCCACACGTTGGGGGTCGACGTGCTCGACGCTGAACATCTGTCGCGTGATTCCATGAGCGTCCTTGAGGCCGGCGTAGCCGATTTCGCGAGAGGGCTTTCCCAGGGCGTTGGCCACCTGCTTAATGGCGGCCAGCGTGGTCAGACCTTGTTTTTCGATTGCGAAGTATGCGTGGGTTCCTTCTCCGGAGGGCCGATAGAGGGGAATCTCTTCGACAACGAAATCTTCGTTGAACTGCTTGATCTGCCCCCCGACGCCCGGTAGGTCCACAGTGAAAAACGGCAGACCTTCTCTAAATATCTCTTGCATTCCAGGCGAATCTAACAGACCATTGGGATTTGGGCCAAAGAAACCGATTGTGACGGTTGACGCAAGCCGTGAAATGAAGTAAACTTAAATGGCGGTTGGGAGGGCTGCGTTCGCGTGGTTCGCTGAGGTTTTTTCCTCACCCGGCTGCGTTTTTTTTCATGTACCTCCTTTACCTTGACGATTCAGGCTCGGCGCAAAACGAGAACGAACAATACCTGGTCCTAGAGGCGGGTTTTCAGTCTTTGAAAGGCAGGCTCATTGGATTACGCGCAAGCTTGATGACCTTGCTAATGCCCTTTGTCCGGCGAACCCTGACGCCGGCGAGTTCCATGCTTCTGAGGTGTTCTCTCGTCGCAAGCCACCATGGAACAGTATGAGCAAGGACGAAGCAAAGAAAGTGATTCGGGCAGTCCTTTGCGTTCTTAAGGATTCCCATTCTAGCACTCGTGCTTTCGCTTGCGCGGTTCATAAAACGTCATTCCCGGACCGTGACCCGATGGAGGTTGCTTTCGAGGAATTCCGCAGTCGGTTTGACTTGCAGTTCAAGCGCTTCCACGCCAAAGGCGACGCGCAACGTGGCTTGATCATTCTCGACGATAATTCCTATGAAACCAGCCTGCAAAAAATGGCGCGTGGCTTCCGCCCGCTTGGTACGCGATGGGGTGTTGTTCGAAATCTCGCGGATGTGCCATTTTTTGTCAGTTCCTCCGCCTCAAGAGCGGTACAGCCGGCGGATCATGTGGCCTATTCGGTATTTCGTCGACACGAGGCGGGTGATACCTCCTACCTCGATCAGATTTTGCCAAGATTCGACGCCCGGGATGGGAAGTTGCACGGACTCGTGCACAAGCAGCGCATGGACCTTGAATGCATGTGCTCTGCTTGTATGAGCCGAAGATAATTCCGAGTCCAGTACGGTCGCGGACTATGACAGTTCTTGTAGACGCCGTCTACTTGCTCCTTGGGTTGGCGTATTTGCCGATCGCTGTCTACAACGCCTTGGTGCTAGGAAAGAACCGCCGGGGATGGAGCGAGCGATTGGGATGCGTTCCCCGCCGGGATGCGGGGAAGCGGATTTGGATTCACGCGGTTTCGCTTGGCGAAATCAATGCCACATCCAAGCTGTCCGCCGCCCTTCGCGAGCGCTTGCCCGATCACGAGCTTGTATTCTCGTGCACGACGGATACGGGGCACGCGCGGGCCGTGCAACTCTACGGTGCCTCAAACGTGTTCCGCTTTCCGCTCGATTTCAGCCTCGTCGTCGCTCAAGTGCTTCGCCGTGTGGCGCCGACGATGATCGTGCTGGTCGAGCTGGAGGTATGGTACAACCTCGTGCGGATGGCCAGGCGGCGGGGCATACCCGTGGCCGTGGTGAATGGCCGATTGACCGAACGCAGCGCCCACCGGTTCCGGCGGCTGGGCCGGCCTGTTCGAACCATGTTCGCCGATCTGGCCTGGGTGGGCGCCCAGGACGAGACCATCGCCGCCCGATTTCGCAGGCTGGGGGCACGATCGGAGCGCGTGGAGATCACGTCCTCGCTGAAATGGGATTCGGCGCTGTTGGCCGATCGTGTCGATGGTGACGAGGCCCTCGCCCACGCGTTAGGTCTGGGCTCCTCGCGCCCGCTGTGGGTCTGCGGCAGCACCGGTCCTGGAGAAGAGGAGCAGATTCTGGAGGCGTTTCGGAAGATTGTAGGCCCGAGCGACGAAGGACCGCGGTTGTGCATTGTGCCGCGAAAGCCGGAGCGGTTCGGCGAGGTGGCTGCCCTAATAGAGCGCGCGGGATTCAAATGCGTTCGCCGTAGCCAACGCCCGGACGGCACGCGGGCGGAGATTGGTGATTCCGCCACGATCATTCTCGGCGACACCATGGGAGAATTGCGGAAATTTTACTCGCTGGCCCGGGTCATCTTCGTCGGCCGTAGTCTCGTGCTGCTTGGCGGCTCGGACCCCATGGAGGCGGCAGCCCTGCGGAAACCGGTCATCGTCGGGCCGCACATGGAAAATTTTCAGGAAGCAGTGGCAGGCCTCCAAGCGGCCGACGCGATTTGTATTGTATCGGATCCGCAGGCCTTGGGCGATTGCGTGACGAGGCTTCTGGCCGATGACGCCCTGGCGGCCTCGCTGGGCGCCAGGGCGCAACAATTGGTCCGCCAAAGGCAAGGCGCCACGGCGCGGACCGTCGAGGGCCTTCTACGCATCTTGCCGCGGGACAATCTGGCAGACGGCAAATCGGCACGAGCACGTGATCAGAACCATTCATTGCGCCGGAACGTCCGCGCGAACTGAAGTTCGCGGCTCGCCGTTGCGTTCGCGGTCGGCGTTTCTTCCACCAGGCCAACAAGGGCACGGCGGGTGCCAAAAGAAGCAGCGTACCCGGCTCCGGTGTCACCGCGTACTCGAAATGAAAATGGAACGGCTCCAAAAAGCCGTGCGGGGCCGGCAGGCCGGGCGGAACATGCCCATGGCCCATTTCCTCCAGATTGCGTAACGCGTCATACGGAATCGTGACCGAGAATCCAAGTGTATTTGTCCCCTCGCCGGTGAAGACCGGTTCGATCGTGCCAAGCGTGTAGTTACGCTCGGGGAAATTGCTAAACAAGCCGCCGTCGAAGAACTCCGCCGCATCGCGGAAAGAATCCGTGGCGGTGTGCAGGTTGTGCAGGTGATGATAGGGATGGTCCAGTTGATCGGCCTGGTCGTTCCAAAGCGCATGGAACAAGAACGTACTCCGCTCAACTCGCACCGGCTCGGCGAAGCGCATGTTCTCGACTTCGATTGTTACGTCGCTGTCTTCGAGAATCCCCGGAAAATAATCGGCGGTGTTGCTCGTCTTGAAAAACGTGTGGGCGATCAACGTCTCATTCGAACCGATGATGTGGGCGTAGGACGGATGACTTTGTGCCAGAAACGTCCGCCGGCCAAAATGGTTGGCCGAGTTGAACGTCTTGATGTTCGGCGCCGTGCCCAATACGGTGGCATCCGATGGGATCAAGCCGTTGTAGTTGCGAAACCCCGAGAAGCTAACCAAGCCCGCGTCGGTTTCATACGTCACGGTCGTGACACTGTTGCCGATAGGAATCGGCGGTACGGCCAGAAAGGCAATAGGCAGTAGGCAACAGGCAATAGGCAATCTTGGTCCCCTTCCTTCTCCCGCAAGTTCCCTTGCGGCTCGTTACATTCTAGCCGGTAGCGCACCCGCGCTCAAGCGACAGAGCATGGTAGCGAAAACTGTTGAAAACCTCTGCCCCATCCTACGGGCACGGGCTGGCGCAGGATTGTGCGTATACGTCGCCGGCGAAGGCGCCGAGAACCGCGAGTATGTCCGCCACGTCGATATTGCCGTCCGGCTCGCAAGGCATGATATCGATCGCTTCAAAGGGCACGGCATACGTTCCCGCGAAACCGTCCAGCGACAGCAGGACGTCACCGACATCTACGTTTCCGTTGTTATCCAAATCTCCCCAGCCATGCGTGGTCACACTGACCGGGTCCGACTGCCCCATTCCGCAGTCCGTCACGATTCCGTACCCCGCTTCCGGAATGACGGCAGTCCCGCGCACCTGCACGGTGCCCCACGCGGCCGGAGTAGCGTTATGCGGCGTGCCTGCCAGAGTCCCATCGACCTGGATGTACAAGTCAACGCAAGCCACGGCGGAGTTTCCGGGTTGCCCCGTGACGCGCAGCGCCACTGGTGTAGCCCGTGGGGCCGGTGTGACGGAAAACGTCCGGCTTCCGGTCGCTTGCACGTCCGCGTCCTCGCACGGGAACGGCACGCACACGTCATTCGCCTCATCGCACTGCTGGTCTGGACAAGGATCGCTTCCCGGCTGGCAGCCGAGCCCTTGGCACGATTCCACGCCCGAGCAGAAAAGGCCGTCGTCGCAAAAGAGCGGCGCGCCGGACTGGCACCCCAGGGTTGCATTGCACGTTTCCGGGCCGTCGCACACGTCGCCGTTGTCGCAGGCGGCGTGGTTGGGCGTGTGCACGATGGTATTGTTCTCTTCGTTACACGCGTCGAGCGTGCAAGAGACGCCGTCATCGAGCTGCGGAGGTGCCCCAGGTTGGCACTGATTGGAAACGCACTGTTCCGACCCGTTGCAGAACGCCCCGTCGTCGCACTCTCCGCTACCGGTGCAGGCCACGGTCACGGTGATGGTAATGTCATCCACCGCAGCCTCGATCAAGTTGCCCGCGGCGGTGCCGTCATTGGCGGAAAAGCGCAACCGCACCGCGGACGTCAGAGTGATGAAGTTCTGCAAAGCGAAGTTCTGCGGAGTCCAAAAGTTGGCGTTGTCGAGCGTTCCGAGGGATTCCAGAATGACCCACGTCCCCCCATCGTTGCTGGATACTTCGGCGGTGAAGGAATCGTCCGCGTCTTCTCCCAAATCCCGGTTGAAGAACCAACGTGCGTACGTGAGGTCGGCCGCAGACACGCCGCCTAAGTCGATGGCCGGAGAAACCAGATACACTACGCCGTTGTCCACGTCGTCCACCCCCGGCGAACTGTTGTGTGCTGTATAGGCGCAATCCGTTCCCTCGTAGGCATTCTCAGGCTGAGCGGGAGCTCCGCTGGAGCTCGTCCCCGTAGGGTTGCCGATGGTCCAGGCGCCTCGAGTGGCCGTACTGCCTGGGGCATACAAGTCCCACCCCTGGAGGTTTCCGTCTTCAAAGCGCTCGCGGAAGCGGACGCCGACCAGGCAAGCGTCATTGTCATCATCGCAGACATTCATGCCGCAGGGTGCCCCGGCCGACTGGCAAATGCCGCCGGAGCAACTCTCAGGGCCGCTGCAGAAGCGGCCGTCGTCGCACTCTGAATCGATGGTGCACGGGCAGGAGTAAACCTCAAAATCGTCGACGTACCAGCCGAGGACGCCGGTGCACCCGTCTTTGCCAAAATCGAAACGAACCTGGACGGTCTCGGAGCCGCTGACGAAACCGCTCAAATCGACCAGCGAAGTGCCCCAGCCCCCCCCCGCTCCCGTCCAGCCTGGCTGGCTCCCAAGGGGATTGGTGTTGCCCGCCCCGACGGGAATCAACGCGCTGTTGTAAGGGTTGTAGAGAAACGACGCCTCGGTCAAGAGCTGCCAGGCGCCTCCGTTGACTCGCAAGCTTAGGTTTCCGCCGTCCCAGCCTCGTTCGGCCGCCAAAAAGTGGGTGAACGCCAAGGTCGGGCGGCTGAGATTAGCAGGGAGATTGATCACCGGACTAAACAACGTGTGAACGCCAGACTCGTCATTCGCTCCACAATCCCCAATGTCGGGATCGTCGGCGAACCAAGCCGTGCCGGGACGGTTCCCGACTAGATCCGCCGTCTGTACCCAGTCGTAGGGTGTGAGCGGGGCACTGTTGGAGACGGTCCAGCCGTTGACGCCGCCTTCGAAATCATCGGCGAAGGTGGTAGTCCGCGTCGGGCACAGCGTCGGTGGGACGGAGGTGAGGATATCATCCGAGGCGCCGCAGGCACCTTCGGTGTTCATCTCCACGGCCAGAAGCGACTTGTCGACTTCCGTGGCATCCGCAGCGGTGAACATACTCACCGAGGGCGTCCCGGTTCGTGGATCGTTGAGCGTCGTGCCGATCAAATCCTGCGCCGCCTGGTTGAGAGCACTATAGGCGTCCTCGAAATCCGAGGCCGGCGTTAGATATACCGTCAAAGCGCGATACCACACCGCGGCCGCCTTGATCGGCCCGATGCCGGTTACGCTTTGTCCGTTGAAGACCTTGCCATCGCTGAGGATCGCAAAAGCATGATTGGCGATGCCACTTCCGCTATGCACGCCGCCGCCGTCGAGTGGATTGCAAGTTTGCAAAGGGCTGTTGGCCCGGTCCGGGTCGCCTTCGCAGGGCGGATTCCACATGTCGCGGATCGCCCCGCCGAAGGCCGTCGCGTCCTCGCCCACTAGCCAGCGAACACCGTCGGCATGCCCCGGGCTGTCGCTGCAGATATCCGTGCGAAGGTTGTTCGGCGTGTCCAGCCCCGGACCGGTCGGATGCACCGGCCAAGGCGTGCCGCCGGGCGGACCCGGAAACGCCGCATTGCCGTTAAACAGATCGATGATCTCGCCGAAGATGTCCGAGTACGCCTCGTTGAGCTGGCCCGGCTGATTCTGGTAGATCAGGTTGGCCGTTCGCTCGGTTACGCCGTGTGCGATTTCATGGGCGGTGACATCATCCGTCACCGTTCCCGTGCAGAAGACCATCTGCGTACCGTTCCAGAAGGCGTTGGGGCAGGGCGGGGCCGTCGAATTGACCGTTAAGATGAGCGTCATCCCGTTATCGTCGATGCTGTCCCGCCCGAAGGCGCGGAAGTAGTAATCGTAGACGTCGCCGGAATAGTCGTAGGCCCGGTTCGCGTCCGACGGACTTGCCACCGGCGGCTGCCCTTCGCTGCGGGCCAGCGTTCCGGGCAGCGCGGCGGCCCCGTTGCCATTGTAGATTTCGCGGACGCGGGCCGTGTGGATCATGTCCCAGCGGTCCAGAATCGTGCCCGTGTGGGCGTCCACGAAAAAGGCCTCGCGGACCGGGACGGTCATATCGCTCATAATCAGGTGATAGGCGAGTCGCGCACCGATCGGCGGGTCGCCATACCAACCCGGATCGACAATCACCAACTCAGAAAACTCCGCCGTGGGCCGGCCGGCTCCCACCTCCCGAGCGGCAATCGCCGCCAGCGCATCCGCCGTCAGCGCAGGCCGCGTATTGAGCTTCGCGGGCACGGGATAAAAATGCCCGTTGGCCGCGACGATCCGGCCAGCCGTGTCTTGATGCACCTTTACCACCCCGGAAAAGACCGGAACGCCCACGTGAACCTGCTGAAACGTAATGTGCCTTTGTCCCAAACTGTCGCCGGCCACGCGCTGCTCGACGAGTTGGGTTGCGGGATCATCAATGCCGAACAGTTGCCCGCGATCGCGCAGGAACTCAACTGGTTCCTTCGCCGCCTCGCCGGTGGCTGCCAAAGGAATTGGCCCGCCATTCCGGTTGGCCACAAATGAGGCCAGCCCGGTAACCCGCGACCTCCGGATCGCTAAATCACCTTCACCGGCCGGAGCCAGCCCAGCAGCTCCACACACGTCAACGAATAAGCCGACAAGCAGGGCGAAAGCCCAGCCATCCGACGCAATACAATGTACAGTACGGATCATTCTTCTCTCCATAACTCCAAAGAAGTCTCCCTAGTGTAGCGAACGGAGGGGCTCTTTCTCAAGCAGCCACGTGTAAAACGAAGCTGCTTTCATTATGGAGAGACTTTGTCACTGTAAGAGAAGGTTCCCTCACTCACTCGACTGAGATGGTCGAATTCCCGGCGGTAAGTCGTTATGGATGCAGGCCACTCCACGCTCGGGGCCGAACTGGAAATACCAACGGTCACCCCAAGCACCCATGACGTCCGTGCCAATGATCAGCTCGGGCAGACCCGGCGTGTCGAACAGAATGACGTTGGCGGCGACCGTGCCCAGACTTGGAATCCCGATGGTGATGTCCTTCGTGCCCAAATCGAGTGCCGAGTCGCTGGGCAAGAAATTGCGCCGCATCGCCGTCCGATTGGCCCCCGTGTCCAGAAGCGCTCGAACGGCCAGGGCGTTACCGGCGCTGGGCGGATCAAACCCGTCGGCCACTTCCACCATGACGAAGGCCGTCTCAAAGCCGGCCAGCGATTCAGGTGGAGCGACAAACGGGATAATCACACCACCGATGGGCAGTGTTTCCAGAAATGTTGCCGAAGTACCCGCAAAGTCCAGACCTAGCACGACGCCGGTCTTTAAGAAGAATGGATAACCCACGCCGTTGCACTGGCAGATCGATAGCCCGGTCAAGGCAAACGAAGCCTTGGTTTCGATGCCGCCCACGGAATACGTAAACCCCTCGGTCAAGTCGACCGTCTCCATCCCCCCGAAGGCCAGGACCCGTGCTTGTCCGATCACCTCCAGGCCGAAGTCCTCGCGCAGCAGGACTTCGTACCCGCCGCCGGTATCCAGAATGGCCGGCGAAACCGCTTTGCCCTCCACGAAAAGCGGCGCGGAAAAACGGGGAGCCTCGGCCGCTGGCCAGGCTGCACCGCACCCACCGACTAGAATCCAACCGAGAACCCAGAATATCACCGCGCTTTTGGACATTCGCTCTTGACTTTAGGCAGACCGCCGACTTCAACGCCCCCTGCCCGTGTGCAGAATCATACCTCAATCGAAATGTCTAAACCAGAGAAGCCCATTAGAACCCGCGGAACGGCCGATCGAGAAGATGTTTGCCTTGCTAACAAACACTGGCTTGACTCGGGGGGCCGGTACGGGCAGCTTGTCTGCCCGTGCACTGGTAGGCAAGGTGGCAACCGATTGTTTGCGCGTACTAAGGCTCTCGCCCGTCGACCGACCGTTTCGGGTGGGAAAGCCCGGGACGGTGCAAAGCCGGGGACTTCGTCCCCGGCAGCGGCAGCACGCCGCCGGTGACGTTTCCGAGAGCAGAGTCGAATTCGCGAATGCGCGAGAATCCTGCCAGAAACCTCGTGCCCTGGCTCAGCCCGGAAGGTCGGGCCGGGCCGATCAAGTTTACTTCCCCGGGCCCAAGGTATCTCAGGTTCATTCGCGCCACCCGTTGCGGTTCCGAGTTCACTTGGAGAATCAACCCCGGCAGGGCGCTTCCCCACGGATACACCGCCCGATAGACCTCATCGGATGACTCAAACGCGTATGCGTGGGAATCCAGCGGGGAGTTTGGTGTTTGCGGTGTCCACGTGAAATCAACAATCGAAGCCCCGCTCGTCGCGGACACGTCGAATTGCAGCAGGCGGACATCGGCCAGAGCGCCCTCCAGCGACGAAAGGAACACGTCAGCGCTGAAAAGCTCTCCAAGGCGCAGTCCAACGAAGTCGGCCGAGGGCACGATCGTCACGTGCAGGGTTCGTGGTCCCGGCTCGGCCTGTTCCAGGATCGTGGCAATCAAGGTCTGCCGCTGTGTTCCCGTCGGATCGCGGAAAGTCACGCTTAGCGACACCTGTGTGTCACCCGCAACCTCCGCCGCCCGCAACTGACCCGGGTTTTCTAGTGTCCCGGCCCACGTGGGCTCAACCTGCCACAGTGCGCGCGGCGTGACCTCCACTGTCGTACCCGAGGCGTAGCGAGCGATGGCCCGGTAGGAGGCGACTGTTAGTTCGTCCACTACCGTCGGGCCATCGACGTAGAGTCCCACCAGCGCATCCGCCGCCGGCACGCAGAGCCGCGTGTCCCGGTAGGCCGTGATCTCCGGGACGCTCAGCGCGGGGTGGAACCGATTGGCGCAAGCCAGGCGACCGTGCATCGTCCACTGTGGGCAGTCGCAATGGCCGGCGCCCCAGTTGTGGCCCAACTCATGGGCCGAGAGATCCGTTTGGCAGCGCAGGTTCCGGCAGCAGCCTGGCTGCACCACGCCGTAACTTCTCTCGTTGCACACGCCGTACCGCCACGCGATGCCCACCGTTGTGTTGTCCAGCTCTTCACCGGTGAAGAGCTGGGCAAGATCGCGCTCGATGGCCGCATGTTCGGTGTTCCATTGGTCGGCGAACTGCCGCAAGAGCCGCTCGGGATCTTTGGTGTCGTAAGGATCGTTCTCGTCCGTGCGAACCACGATGGTCGAGAGCACGTGCCGGATCCCCAGCTCACGCTCGTATTGCACGTTGAGGGCCGCGAAGATTGCCTCGATATGCGCCACGGTTGCCTGCGCGTCGGCGAATTGCTGGAAAAAAGCAAAATCGGCGTCGCACGCCACCGTGGCGATGCGCAACCCGGAAGGCTCGGTCAGGCCGAAGCCGGCAGCCTGCTCGGATTCGCCTTCCGTATCCTCCAAGGCCAGGCACTGCCCGCCGGAACTTTCCGCATCTTCATCGCGGTACAGGACATATTGCTCCGACCGCGCCTCGACGACTCGACCGGCCAGCGGCTCCAGCCACATCCGCCGGCCGTCGGGCCAAAGCACCATCGCGTGCAATCCGTCGTCCTGCACGGCGGCCGATACGACGGTGTCCGGCTCCTCGGCCAAATACCCACGCAACGTTCGCGGCGGCCCCGCTTCGAGCTTCACGTAAGCTCCACCCTCGATCTGGGCAAGCAGCTCGAAACTAGACCCCCGCACGGACTCCGGAGCCAGCAGTAACGTGAATTGGCCATCGGCTAATTCGACCGTCACCTGCATAGGATTCGATTCCGGCAACCCGAACTCCAAGGCAACAATCCCAGCGGATCGAAGCTGGAAAAGCTCTTGGATGGTCGCCTCTGGAATGGGCGTGGAACGACCGGACTCTTGTGCGAGCGCCCCTTGGAAGCAACCCAAGAAACCAAATGAAAGCAGGATTGCCGCCAGGTTTGGGCCGTCAACTCGCTGAACGGCTTCGCCAAACCCAGAGCCTCCGACGGCTTTACCCTGGTCACGCCTTTGGGCGTGATTGGCAACGATTCGGTTCATAGTCTCGCAAGGTACGCACCCCCCCCAAACCCGTATTATCGCTGGATTGGGCTAGGCGATCAACCCCGGTACACTTAGGTTGCGGATCCTCTAAGGGTTAATAAAATGAACTCCGCGTGAAAATGTTAGGCTGCTTTGAAGAAAATCAGGCGGTGCCTAACTGAACCACCTTCGGGCGGTCTATGCCGCGAACGCGATCGATTGAACTTGAATGAAACTGGCCGAGGGGCCAAGGAGAAGAATGATGGTCAAAAACTCTGGCAATAGTCCTGCGCCCGTCCTTTGTGCGTTTCTTTGTTTAACGACCCCGGCGCTTCGAGCGCTCGAACCCGCGGAAGTTGTCGAAGTCGAGGCAATTGGACAAGGGCTTTCCGACGATGAGGCCCGCCGCGATGCCCTCCGTCGGGCCTTGGAACAAGGCGCCGGCGCGTGGATCAGTTCGCACAGCAAGGTCCAGAATTACGAGCTGCTCCATGACACGATTTACGCCAAGGCCGACGGCATCGTTTCAGACTACACGATTCTCGAACAGAGCGACGCGGCAGGCGGCGTCAAGTACTGCAAGATTCGCGCCAAAGTGAGCAAGAGTCTTGTCGTAGCCGAGTGGGGAGCGATCCAGAACCTGCTTGAACAGGTCGGCCGTCCGGCAATTGCCGTGTTCATTCAGGAACGGATTGACGGTGTTGTTCAGGATAGCAGCATATTGCAGGCTAAGATCGAGGAACGGCTGACCAAGGCGGGCTTTGACGTTCGCGCGGGGGAACATCTTCGCGAGATGGCCGAGAAAGAACGGCTGGATGCCCGCCGGGAGGATGACGTGGCCAAGGTGCAGGCGATTGTGAAAGACTTTCACACGCAAGTGTACATCGTTGGAACGGCCAACGCGGATGCCGCGGGGATCGAACAACTCGCCGGACAGCGGACGGCGATGTACAACGCCGATGGCGTAATCAAGATGTATTATACGGATTCTGCCCAGTACATCACGGCAGAGTCGCTGGCCAACTGGCGGGGCGGCGCCCGCGGATTCCAGGAGCTCTCCGCCCAAGCAGGCCGCAAGGCTCTCGAGAATGCCGGTGAGGAGTTGGTCGAGCGGTGCATTCAGTCCGTTCTGAAGAACTGGACCGAGCGCATTACTGCCGGCGGCGAACTCACTCTCGAGATTTCAAAAATAAACTATGCGAATGCGATCAAAGTGAAGGAGAAGCTCTCCGCTATCGGGGCGGATAAACTGAAAATTGAGAACCCTTCCTTGACCAAGGGTATTGCCACTTTTCGGATCAAGGCACAAATGAACGCCGAGACACTGGCCGGCAACTACCTCGTGGCGGAGGACTGGCAAAAGATGATTGCAATCGAGGATGTGAAACCCAACCGAATTCAAGCGCAGTGGATTGCCAATGAGTCGCCCTAGCCGACGTTCCGTTACGCAAGGTTTCTGGGCGACCTTCAGTCAATTGGCCATCCTCAGCGCTTCGGACAACCTGAGCGAAAAGCAAGCTCAGAACCTTCTTCGGCGCGGGCTCGATGTCGCCCGACTGCTTGTACGGGCGCTGACACTTGTGACCATTGCTGCGGTCGCGATTCTGGTGGTGATCGCCCTTGCGCATCGCCCCTCCGTCTGGTTGTATCGCGGTTTCGTCGTGTGTATCGGCTTAGTTGGCTGCGCCTTGGCGTGGATCTGTGCGCCGTTAATGCTGGGTCTGGAAGCAGTGAGGGTCCGCTTTCCCGAAACCCAGAGGATCCTCGAGACTCCTGTCCGCACGACCGCGGCGATTGCCTGCGTCGCGGTTGTCGCCGCGAGTCTCTGCCTCTTTATGCCCCTAAATGAAAAATGGGGCCTACCCGTATTGGCCCTCCTTGTACTTCCTACCACGGCGCTGGGTATCCTGCTTGGTTGGGTTATCATCCCGACTTGGATCATTGAAAAACTCGTCCTCCTTCCGCTTGCTCTGTTTCTTGGGGTGATCGCCGCAATGCTGTTCCCGCGGTCTGCTAACTTCTTGGATGCCCAGTACGCCCAGCTTGACCAACGTACGGAGGCGTGGCTTTTCGGCAAGACGGTAACATCCTCCCTAAAGCGAATGAACTTGTGTGACTATCCCAGCTGCGAGGAGATTGCGTTTTTTGATCAATTTGGCACACCGCTGATCTACTATTGGGAAAGCCCGGAAGGTACGATCGACGCATACTCGGCCCCAGGGAAACATCCGGTACACCGGGCGATGTTGAAGGCAGTCGAGGATGCCCAAATCCGCGAAAAGCTCGTCGCCCAATGCAAGAAAGAGTGCCAACCGACACCACAGCCCTCACCCCCAACGATGGACAGTCCCCCAGAGCCATCTTCATCGCCGCCGTCCGCTCCGATTCTGGATATGGTCATCGTCTGTGTGCTGAACGAGGGAGTGGGCCAAACCTCCCTCGATCAAAAATGCAGCATTGGCCTTGCGGACCAATTTCGCAAGGCCGGCTTTAGGACCGGTGGAATCGAAACGCTTGCAGGCCGGCTCGATGAGCCGACCCGGCGAGAAGTCGGCATGGATTGCGGTGCGCTATCGCGCCATTCCCAACAAACGGCGAGCTACCTTTTGTGTGCAGAACTGACAGCCGAGGCCCTTGGCCCCGATCCGCAGGATCCGGAACACATGTACCGATGGAAGATTGCATTCTCCGCTCGAGTATTGAAAACGGCCACCGCCGAAGAAGTATGTTCGGACACGTGGTCACTTCCAAAACTGCACATGCAAACCACGTCCGCGTTACAGCGCGTTGCCCTTGCGGATGTCCGAACCGAAGGCGGCAAGAGACTGCTTCAGATATGTCGTGAAGCGTTGCCTCCAGCGCCGTAGATGGCCTCATCAAGAACCGGGCAAGCCCAGCATTGGGCCGGAGCGACCCCGCAAGCAGTATTGATAACGCGTTCAAGAACTACTTGAAAGAAACGGCCCTCAACGCCCTGGGAATCCCACTGAGCTCTGCCCGACCCAGGTACCGCGTACGCCCTTAATGCTATAGCTTGTGAGGGTCTCAACAGGCGTTTGCAAGATGTTGTAGCAGTCAGCAAAAAACCGGACTTTCGGATCGCTTTTCATCAAGGGCCGAGAACACCCCCGACGATATTATCTAACGGTTGCAAGAAGCATGGGCACCGGCCGCGAACAAGCGCTAAAAAGGCCCGTCGCCAATGCTGACAACGTGCTTCTTGCGGCCTGGGCGCAGAATGTACCAATGCGTTTAAGGTCGCGCTGCGTTTTTCTTGGAAAGCTGCATCGGTGTTGCAAGCCGCTGCGGACATCGAGGATCAGTGAGACCCAAGGCCGATGGCCGGGGCTTCGACCATGAGCGAGATTAACGCCGTCACCTATTCCAACGCCGTGCCCGCCATGCGGAATCTCGAGCCGCCGACGGCTGCATACAGTGCCAGAGTTAGACACCTCCACGACCTTACGAGGCATTCGGAATCGCACGAAATCAGGTTAGAGCGATCGAGCCTGCGGCGCGCTAAACTCGCCGCCGTTCGCGAGCAGATCGCCTTGGGAACGTACGAAACGCCCGAACGCATCAGCGGTACGGTCCATCGTCTTCTCGACGTCATCGGCTGACGCAGAATCCACGGCCGAGCCCGTGTTCACCATTTCCAATTGAATCCCTATCCCGCCGCCTTTTTCACTTGGATCGCCCCATTATGCGTTTCGATCTTCAATGGGCCGCCGCCCGCGCCCTGGGTGCCGAACAGCACGTTGCGAGATGGCTGCCGTTGATTGGTCAGCGGGATTTCAGAACCCGCCCGGCCATTGTGCGTGCTGCGTTCAGCTCAGCCGAGGTTGTCTCAGAAGCGATCTCATCGACGGCGACGAAGATCTTCAAAGGACGCGAGCGTAAGGTCAACGAGCGTTACGCGGCCTTGGCCAGCCACTACGCCTTCGATCCGCTCTTCTGTATGCCGGCCTCGGGGAATGAGAAGCCTTACGTCGAGAATTTCGTGTTCGATCTGCAGCGCCGCTGGGCCACGCCCGTCCCGAGAGTCAAAGGTCTCGCCGAACTCAATACCCATCTGCGCGCTTGCTGTTTCAAGGAACGCGAGCGGATCGTCGCCGGGCAGAGCGAGTCGATCGCCCAGCGTTTCACCCAAGATCAGGTCGCGGCCTCGCGGCTGGCTGGCCATCGCTTCGATCCTTGCATCCCGCAGGCGGCACAAGTGGACAAGTACCAGACGGTGCGCTTCGACGGCAATCGCTACTACAGGGTGCCGCGTCCCTGTGGGCAAGGAATCGAGCAGGTGACTGTGGCAACGCTTCGCTGTCCCGCCCCATTCAACTATTCACTTGCACAAGCGGGACCTGAGCGGATAAAATCGAAATTGAACCATGCGTAACCTTGAGGAGTCGATCTTGCAGGAGCGCCCGAGTTTGTTTACACACTCTCACCCAACATGACAGCGTCTTCCGTCAAGGTCCTGCATTCCGCGCAACCGGAACAGCTCTTTCCGCCCGGGACGCCGGTTTGGGTCAAAGAGACGATCGACCGGCGCGGCCGGCCGATCGAAGTCGAGACCATAGGCGTGGTCGAAGATTGGCAGGATCTGCCTACCGGAAGCTGGTATGCCCACGGCAAAAACGACAAGCTCTGGCTCAAACGCCTGAAACTCCGCAAAGCCGACGGGGAAACCACGCTCCTGGTCATAGACCCATATACGGCCATCGCCAAACTCGAGGCCGCGCCGGGCGGAGCATAGGGCGGCCGCGGCTTTACGTGGACGTCGGATTCCCGTTTGCTTTGCCCACCACCTGAGTCACCGAACCCGCCGTCAACGTCACCGTCCGGCCGGAGGCGTCCTCGCACTGGATTTCGATCTGGTCGCCGGTGAGTGCCGGTTCGCCGCGAATGATCAGGATTTTTCCGGTTTCGGATTCGATCCGTGTCAGCATGGCCCGCTTGCTATTTAGAATCTGCATGGCCACGTCATTGGCCACGGTAATGACTACTTTATGGACCTCGCTATGGTTGGTGGCCAGCTGCAGCGTGCGCATGACGTCGAGCATGATCGACTCGGGCATTTTCACCAGCCCCGTGCCGTTGCAATGCGGACAATCGTCGTAGAGGTTGCGCTTGATGGACGGCCCCTGGCGCTGGCGAGTCATCTCGATAATGCCAAAGGCGCTCATTCGCAGGATTCGGGCACGCTCCTTGTGCTTTTTCAGCTCCTCGCGCAGAGCCCGTTCCACCGCCCGCATGTGGCGCTCCTGCCGCATGTCGATGAAATCGCAAACGATCAGCCCGCCTAGGTCGCGCAGTCGAAGTTGCCGGGCGATCTCCACGGCCGCCTCCATGTTGATGTGAAAAGCGGTCTCTTCCACGTCCGCGGTGCTGCGGAACTTGCCGCTGTTGACGTCAATGGCCACTAGCGCTTCAGTCGTGTCGATCACCAGATAGCCGCCCGACGCCAGGGGCACGTGGCGCATGTTGATCTTCTCAATTTCCTCCTCGATCCCAAAGCGATGAAACAACGGCTCGCGGCCCGAGTACAACTCAACCCGGGTTTTGGCTCGGGGCATGGCGATCTGGATGAATTCCTGTGCCCGCCGGGCCGTTTCCGCGTCGTCGACGACCAGGCGATCAAAATCAAACGTGTACACGTCCCGGATCGCCCGCGTCACCAGATCCGACTCGCGGTACAGCTCCGCGGGCGCCGGCAGGCGGCGGACTCGATCGGCCACGGTTCGCCAAAGGCGGAGCAAGTAGTTGAGGTCCCGCTGGAGGTCGCGCTTGGTACGGTCCTCCCCCGCCGTTCGAAGGATAAAACCCATCCCCGTGGGAAGCTTCAGCTCTTTCATCACATCGCGCATCTTCCGCCGAGCCAGTTCATCCTCGATCTTCCGCGATACGCCGTGGTGATTCATGCCCGGCATCATCACCAAATACCGGCCGGGGATGGACAAATAAGTCGTCAAGGTGGGGCCTTTGGTTCCCACGCCCTCCTTGGTGACTTGAATCATCACTTCCTGTCCGCGGCGGAAGCACCGCTGGATGGGCGGGCGCAGGTGACGCGGAATCTTGCGGCCAACGTCTTCGCCGTGCCCTTTGTGGTCGGGAAAATATTGCGGCTGAACGTCGGAGATGTGCAAAAAGCCGTCCTTGCGAAGGCCAAAATCGACAAAGACCGCCTGAATGCTCGGCTCGACATTGGTCACCCGGCCTTTGTAGATGTTGCCGACATGGGACTGCGCTGAGGCCCGTTCAATGAACAGCTCCTCGAGCCGGCCATCGTGCAAGACCGCCACTCGGCATTCGTCGCCCCCGGACACATTGATCAGCATCCGCCGGCTACGGGCGATTCCCTCCGTGGCCGTATCGATTTCGTCGGCCGCTTCGTCCATGGACCGGTCGAAGTCGTCTCCAGTGTCCTCCAAAACCTCCGAAGCCGGAGGCCGAATGGGTCGCCGTGCAGGCCGCAAGATCGAGGTTTGTTGCGTTCGTGACGGCTGAGCGCCTTTTCGATCCGCTTTTAGGCCGGATGCGCTTTCTTTCTCCCGGCGCGGGCGCGGCGTGGAAGGCCTTGCGCCCTGGACGGCGTCACGGGCATTTTCCGGTTCACCCCTGGCTACGTCGGCTCTCCGAACAGCGGAACCACGATCGACTCGACGACCCGCAGGCGTCCTGCCCCTGCTGGTCGTGCGACCTCCTACCCCACCAAGCGCCGGCCTGCGAGTGGAAGAGGTATCGCGCCGTGTCGGGCGATCGGAGGGTACGGCCCTTGTTGAGGAAGCGGGCGGTGTTTCCGCGGCGTCCGATGGGAAGGGCAAAACCATGTCGGTGGCCGGCTCAGCCGCGGTCTGTTCCTGTAAGGGAGTTTTCTTCCGGCGAGTTAGCCGGCCCTGGCCCGTCTCTTCCGGTTGGGCAGCGGTGCGCTCGGTGGCGCTGCCATCCACTTGTGCCGACTCAGCCTGCGCGGCCTCGTTTTCCGCCGGCCGGGTAAACGTCACGGATGCGTCTTCAGCGCCCTCGTCGAAGTCCTTTGAAGCATCAGAAGCCGGTGCCGGCGATTCTGCTTGCCGCCGGCGACGAGTCGCATGAGAGCGTCGAACGGGCCCTCGAACGTGAGAGCGGTCGCGATCGCCGTGGGTGTTCCTTATTTCCATCGTACCTCCACGCGACGGATTCGATGATTGATCGAACCTTCGTCGAATCCCAACAGACCCGCGATCTCCGACGGTTTCGCCGTGCCTTGTCCGCTGGTGCGCAAGGTGAATTCGACGTTGTCCGGTTGTCGTTGCAGGTCCATGATATAGGGGCGGATGTTGATCCGCAAACTCTTCGCCTCACCGTGCCGCGATCGTTCGATGTTGACAACGTCCCCGGCCAGGATCCGTTCGATACGATCGTCGAGGTCGTTCACGGGAATTTCATCGAGCGACAGACGGTACCGGACCCACTCCGGTTGGGGTTGTTCCCCCTGTGAGAGTGGCCGTGCTTCCAGGATGGTCATGTCGTGTGGCATCTGTTCACGCAATCGTCGCAAAACGTCTTCTCGTGTCACTTGCGTTTCGAACTCCACGATGAATGCTTCCGCGTCGGAGGCGATTCCCACCGGCCGCGGCAACGGAATGGACATCCGTGGATGAGGGTTGAATCCTTCCGAAAAACGGACGGGTAGGTCGGCCCGAGCCAAAGCCCGCCGCAGAAGCCGTAAAGTGTCGTGGTGCGAAATGAACCGTAGGTCGCCGCCCACGGTAAATGTGAAAAACCAACGAAATCGTTCACCTGAATCCGTCACACCTCTATAGGTTATAGACTATAGCGGGTCATCCGGCAGCAACCGCCGCGTCTCGTCTCGCAAAAAGTTGTTCACTTGCCGCTCCGTTTCAAAGCTCAGCGCCCGCCGCGATACGCGTTGCGTTTGCGGAATCGTCACCAACCGCGTCAGTTTCTTGATTTCGGGAATGCTCACCGGCGACATGGACAGGCTCCGCAGCCCGATGCCCAAAAGAAACATCGTGTACAGCGGTTGGCCCGCCATTTCGCCGCAAAGGCTGCAATCGGTTTCGGTCTGCCCGCAGACCCGGACGACGTCGTGCAAGGCACGCAGCACGGCCGGATGCGAGGCCGTATAGAACTGCGAGACGCGTTCGTTGCTTCGGTCCACGGCCAGCATGTACTGGATCAGGTCATTGGTTCCGATGCTGATGAAATCCACTTCGCGGCAGAATTCTCGGATTTGGATGGCCGCCGCGGGCGTCTCCAGCATAATCCCCACGGGAATATCCCGCCGGAACGGCGTCCCCACGTCTTCCAGGTCCTCCACGGCGTCGAAAAAGGCCATTTTCGCCTGCCTGAACTCCATCAGGCTGACCAGCAGCGGGAACATGATCCGCACGTTGCCGTGCACGGAGGCCCGCAGAATCGCCCGGAGCTGGACTTTGAACATGTCCAAGTTGCGAAGGCTGTAGCGGATGGAGCGCAACCCCAGCATCGGGTTGCGCTCCTGCTCGTAGCTTTTCTGTTGCGTATACTTGTCCGCTCCCAGGTCGAAGGTGCGGATGGTCACTGGGTGCTCTCCGCTGCCTAGAATGGCCTCTTTGTAGGCTTCGAATTGCTCGTCCTCCGACGGCACTCCCTCGGGGCGAAGAAACAGAAACTCCGTGCGATACAGCCCCACGCCGTCACTGCCTTTTTGCAAGCCGGCGGCGGCCTCGTACGGAAACTCGATGTTGCTGAGCAAGAGAATCCGTTGATCGTCCTTTGTGACCGCCGGCAATTCGCGAAGTTCGTCCAGTTCCCCGGTGAGCCGAACGTAAGCCGCCTGGCGGCTCCGGTATTCTTCAAGCGTCGCTGGCGTCGGCTGGAGAATCACCAGTTGATTGCTCCCGTCGACGATCAGCAAGTCCCCTCCGCTGATTCGCGTGGAGATATCATTGAGTCCGATGACGCCCGGGCGGCCCCAGGAGCGCAGCAGGATGGCCGTGTGCGACGTGGCCGCTCCCGTGTCCAGGGCAACACCCGAGACTTGCGTCCGGGGCAGTATGGCCGTCTGCGAGGGGGTCAAGTCGTGGGCGACGAGAATGGCCGGTTGGGTCAGATGCGCCCAATCTTCCCGCTTTTCCCCGAGAATATGGCGCAGCAGTCTGCGCTCGATGTCCTGTACATCACGAATTCGCTCCACGAGCAACGGGTCGCTCATCTGCATGAAGCGGCGCTGATAATTCCGCATGACCGAGCTTGTGGCGTAAGCCGCCGCGGCCTGTTTCTCGCGGATGAGCCGTTCGATGCTCTTTCGCAGGCGGTCGTCTCGCAGCACGCCGATGTGCCACTCGAAGACATTCGCGGCGTCCCGCCCCAGATGCGTGTTCAGCCACTCCTCCTGTTGCTGCAACTCCTCGATGGATTTGCTCACCGCCGTGTCAAAAAGGGCCAGTTCCTGCTCCACCTCCCCGGCGGAAACGGTTCGATAGGGAATGCGGTAGTCCTCCGCCTCCAGCACCACAGCTTCGGCGATGGCAACGCCCGGCCCCACGGCAATCCCACGGAGAATCTCCATCAGTGTTTCCGTACTCACCCGCGGCGGGGATCATCCCGTCGAGGCATCGCCTAAAGCGCCGGCTTCCAAAAGAGCCGCCAAGGCGGCCACGGCCTCAGGCGCGTCCGTGCCCGAGGCCTCGATCCGAAGGATGCACCCCTGGGTGGCTTCCAGGAGCATCATTTGCATCGGGCTTTTCCCATCCAGTCGCTCCCCGCGGCGCGAAATATTGCTCACCCACACCTCCGATTGAAACTTACAAGCCAGGTCCACGAATCGCATCACCGGGCGAGCGTGCAGGCCGTCGCGATCCGGAACGGCCACTTCGCGTTGAACCTTGCGCACCGCTTCGGACAAGGGCGATTGTGCCTCTGCAAGAATCGAATGCTTTCCGACGGATTCGGACATCGGGGACGACGTTAGTCGTCCTGAAGGTCATCGGCTTCTCGAATCAGTTCCACGATGGCTTCCCGTGAATCGGCCTGCCGCAGGAATCGCCGGAAGCTCTCACGTTGCAGATACCGAAAGATCCTCTCCATCGCGGCCAGATGCTCCTCGGGAGCGTTTCCCGGACTCAGCAGTATAAACACGGTGTACACCGGCGCTCGATCCAGGGCCGCAAAATCCACTCCCTGACTCGAGCGACCCACGGTGACCGCCATCTTTCTCAGAGATTCATGCTTCACGTGGGGGACGGCCACGCCCCGGCCAAAGCCTGTGCTCCCTTGGTTTTCGCGAGTGATGGCCGCGCGAGCAACCGGTTCCACGTCCTCCGGGTCGATCACTCCGTGATCGGCCATGCTTTGCACCAACTCGCGGATCACCCCATTCCGATCCGTCGCTCGAAGCTCCGGGATTACCGTATCGGGACGGATCAGTTCGGATAGTCTCATGGCCTTTCTCGTCGCTTGCATGGTCTTCCCAGCACGGTGCCCGTCACGCCGCGCGAGGCCGCGCTCACCAAATCACGGCGGCGCCGGGAACTCCGTCGCGCCGTCATGCTTGTGCAAGCGGTTTTTCTCCTTATGTTTGGTCAACTGCCGCTCTAGCTTGTCGATCACCAGATCAATCAAGGCGAACGTGTCCGGTCCGGTACCCCGGGCAACGAAAGTCTGCTTACGATCGGCGTGCACGATCATCTCGCAGCTAAACTGCTCGGATTCATGATCCAGGATCATCTCGATTTTGTGAATGTGATCATAGAACCTCGGCAGTTTCTGCGCCTTGTCATCGATGTATTGCCGAACTTCGGGGGTAACCTCGACATGCCGTCCCGTCACTCGAACCTGCACGCATTGCCTCCGGAGTCTTCCCACACCCCAAGGCGTGGGTGTAACTCATTATAAAGAATGATGTTCACTTACGCCGCGCATGAAAACCCGAGGCACGTCGAACATCATTCATTTCAGTATTTCGCCAAGTAGTCCATTATCGCTGTAAGCGGCTTTGGAATCGGTCAACCACGTTCCTAAGCTAGCTGGCGAGGTTTTCTTTCGCCGACGCGCATCCTAGCGGTTCTCCTCAAAGCGCGTCAACCGGTTACACCGCCCCGACGCCTGCATAAAATCTGGAAGCCGTGGTCTTGGAATGCTACACCTCGAGCAAACCGCCCCTTCCCCGCCGGGCGATGGCCTGTTCACTCGTTTTGCTGGCCGGGACGGTGGCGCTAGCGGCGAATTTCGCACGGAATCGGACGGCCAAGCTCCTTGCCCCGGAAATCGAAGCACCGGACCTTGGAATTTCCTACCGGCCACCGAGCCAATTCGCGGCCGGTGACCCTTTTCGATCCCGCTTGGGACCGGCTCGTCCGTTCTTTTTACATTTGCCCAACGGTGCGGAGGCGACCATGATTCTGCACGCGGTTGATCTCGATAAAGGCGAGGACGCCTTGGACGCCTGCAAAAAGGTACTCACCTACCAAAACGAATCGGTCTTCTGGTTTCTCCAGTTTCCCCGCAGGCATGTTCGCCCATCGGTCGGTAAGAAGATTGGTCCCCTGCAGGGCGCGGAACTCTTCGAACCACGCACGCAGACCCTCGTTCGAGCGGCCGTGCTCGCCCGGGGCGATGCCATTGCCGTCTCCGTTTCCGTGGAGCAGGCTGAGCTTGATTCTGAGTTGTATCGTGTTTTCGACGCGACCTGCCGCTCGATCCGGCTCTTGCCAGATTGAGCGTGTGCTTGCTCGATCACCGTGGGCAATCCCCGACCGGGATTGGGAGTCGCCCATAGGGTGCCCGGATTTTGCCAGTGGACTTTTAGTTAAAACAGCTACCGGGTTTATTCGTGTATGGAGGGAATTCCGCGAGCATCTCTTCGAGAACAGCATTCAAAGCCTATTGCAAGGGGTCAATAAGCCGTGCAACTCCAGAGAATGAACTACGCGATCGACAGGATCACGATGTCCGATCTGCTATAAATCCCTGCGTTTCTCACTCGGCCTAAAGCGGTGAGCCATCTAAACAAATCAACAAACCAAGCCTTTGTGAATGGGGGGCTGGCCTAACATCCCCGAAGGCCTCGCCTCGACAGCGATTTACGTGGATAGGACCCTGTGTGCAGACTTTCTCAAGCATGTTCTTCAATCGTGAGGGAGGGAACGAGCGTGCGGTCGCGGCGCACTTTCGCTGAGAGTGCCGTTCTTCTTTCGGTAAAAACGAACGGTATTCGCACTTAAGGCGTCTCTAACACGGGCGCGGCGCTCGGTCGACCTCGAGCGGCCCGCGCATTTGACGTTTCTTGTTCGGAGGGTCTCGCCAGGTTTGCAAGACTTAAGCGACGAAAAAAAACACACATGTTCCAAGCAGAGCCCCTTAAAGATAGACGGAATGACGCAAGGTCCTAAAAACTCGGGCGTGGCCGCTCAATACGAACGGCTTCAGTCAACGGTGATCGTTGCGGGTTCAAAGTAACTTCACCGGCTGGTCGAGACTATTTGCACCAATGCATCGCTCGACACTGATTTGGGTGGTTCTTTTTGCAGCGATCGCACTGATGTTCGTGCGCCTGCCGCAGATGGCCGCCAAACAGGACGCGGTGCTGAACCGCTACAGCGCCTTGGTCGAGGTCGATGCCTTGGCCAAGCAGCGCTTCGTGGAGTTCTTTGAGGACGACCGCCTCGTTGAAGGGGCCATCCGCGGGATGATGCAGCAGCTCGATCCCTACAGCGGATACATCGCTCCGCAGGAGCTGGCCTCGTTCGAGCGTCGCACGCATGGTGACTACATCGGCGTCGGCATCGAGGTCGGAATCGTCGACGGCGCTCCAGTCGTGATCGCGCCCGTCGAGGGCAGCCCGGCCGCCAAGGCCGGCGTGCGGCCGGGCGATGTGATCGTCACGGTCAACGAAGTCGACGCCGACGGCCTGTCGGTTTTCGATATCGAAGACCGCTTGGGCGGCAAGCCGGGCACGCCGGTCCCGCTGCGCCTCAAACGGGCGGGGCAGGACGAGCCTCTTGATCTGACGATCGTGCGCGGTCCGGTCACGGTCGAAACCGTCCGCGGGTTTTGCCGCGGGGCGAAAGATGGATGGGACTTCGCGATTGATGCCCAGGAGCGCATCCATTACATCCGTGTCAGCAGCTTTTGCGACCGCACCGTACCCGATTTCGACGAAGCGCTGGACACGCTGCGACAGCGGCAAGCACGCGGGCTGATCCTGGACCTTCGTTTCAACCCCGGCGGGCTGACGCAGCAGGCCGTCGATATGGTCGACCGGTTCGTGGCCGAGGGGCTGATCCTCTCGACGGTCACTCGCCGCGGGGCTGTTCAGGAATTTCATGCCTGCGAGGACGCGGCAATGCCCGACTTGCCGCTGGTGGTGCTCATCAATCGGTATTCGGCCAGTTCCGCGGAGATCGTGGCCGGAGCATTGCAGGACCACGGCCGAGCGGTCATCGTGGGTGAGCGGAGTTTTGGGAAGGGCAGCGTGCAACATCTGATTCATCTCACGTCGCAGAAGGCGGCGGTGAAGCTCACCGTGGCCTACTATCGGCTGCCCGCGGGGCGGTTGATCCACAGAACCGCGCACAACGCGAATCAAGACACGTGGGGCGTCAAGCCGGATGTGGAAGTGTCGCTCACCGCCGCGCAGCTTAGTCAAATCCAAGAAGCCCGTCGTGTCCTGGACGTGTGGCCCACGGTCCTGGGCGAGGAGGGTGAGTCACCCTGCCTTTTCCTCGATCCCCAACTGGCCGAGGCCCTTCGCCAAGGGCATTCCCTCATAACCGCCGGCGCGAAAAAAACGAAAACGTGGTAGCACGTCGATGATTTTTGGGTGACGAGAACACACCGGTTGCAAACCGGTGCCACACCCAGGCGAGTTTTTGACAAATCGCTCGGTGCGCGGGAGCATTTGGAGCACCGAGGGGCGCTGGCCGCGCCTTCGATGATCTTGTCGGAGAGGTCTCTATGCTCGTGCAGCAATGTGGTTGTGGGCAGCAATACCGGCTGCCCGATTCAGCCGCCGGTAAAAAGGCCAAGTGCAAGAAGTGCGGGGCGGTCTTCGTGGTCGAAGCGCCCAGGACCAATTCCCCGGGGACCGAAACATCCAAAGCTCAGGCACCGCGAAAGACATCGCCACGGACCGAAGCAATCAGGGCGGAATCGCCCCGGGCGCGACCGGCGAGTCGCCCGACTCCGTCGGAAGGAGACGATTTTCTACTGGCCGAGTTCGCGGCGGCCACGCAACGAGCCGCCATGGCCCCGAAGCCCTCGCCAATGGAGGCCGCCTCCGGTGACGACGGCTTGGCACTTGGCAGTGTCTCCGAGGAATACGAGCATGGCCCGGCCACGGCGGCGGCACCGGCCGAAGGGGCCCGGCCGGAAGGGTATTTCCAGAGTCTGCTGTGGACGTTTCTGTTCCCCACGACGCCGGCCAACCTGATTACGTTTCTGATCATCTGGTTTTTTCTGTGCCTCAGCGCGCTGGTTCTGCAAATGGCGCCCTTCGTGGGAATGGTGGGGCAATTCATCATCTTCGGCTGGTACTCGGCCTTTCGGTTCAACGTCATCGCCGCCGCAGCGGGCGGCGAGGAGGAACTTCCCTCGTTGAGCATGTCCGAGGGAGCCATGGAGGATATTGTCATGCCCGTGCTGCGCTGGATCGGAAGTTGGGTGATCGTGCTGCTGCCGGCCATCGGACATGCGGCTTATGCCATCCAGGCGGGGCACTTGACCGGCGGAGATTTGCTCGGGGCGCTTTCCGGCGGCGTGACCGGCCTGCTGACCAGCGCTACCGGCGAGATGGGGCTGTTTGTTTTTCTCGTATACGCGGGCTTGTTCGTCTGGCCGATCGTGGCGCTGTGCGTAGCGCTGAGCGGATTCGAATCGCTCCAGCGCGTGGACCTCATCGTGCTGACCATCCTTCGGACGCTGCCGGGGTATGTCCCAACGGTGATCCTCGTGTTCGGATCGGCCTGGCTGGATCAATGGCTCTCGGGCTTGGTGGGGGCGCAAATGGTCGGCGGAAAGAAGCAGCTCAGCGCCGTGATGACGAGCTTTGCCCTCTGGGTGGTGCTGGCCGCGGCCATCGAGTTGTATTTTGAGATCGTGGCCATGCGTGCCATCGGCCTCTACTACCGCCACTTCAAACACCGCTTCGCCTGGGATTGGGGGTAATAGGGTCACATCTCGACTATGCCACTCACTCTTCTACCTCGCGGCGAGAGGCAAGGGAATTGACCCATCTTTGCGTGGGAGTGGATCCGGGGGGGCGATCGTGACGCGGGTGTGGCTCAGTCGGGCCTGGCCGCGCTCGACGCGCTCGGCGAAGGCGACGGCCTCTTCGTAGAGGGCGTCGAGCATTTCGGATTCGGTGACCGTGCGCTTCTGCTCGCCTTGGACATAGATGATGCCGCGGCCCTTGCCGGCGAATACGGCCACGTCGGCGCCTTCTGCTTCGCCGGGGCCGTTGACCACGCAGCCCATGACCGCCACTTTCACCGGCGTCTTGATGGCCGCCAGCTTACGCCGGACTTCGGCCACTAACTTGATCAAATCAATTTCGATGCGGCCGCACGTCGGGCACGCAATTAGCTCCGGCTCCACGCGGTTTCGCAGGCCCAGCGAGCATAGCAGTTCCTTGGCGTCCTGGACTTCATGGATCGGATCGGCCGCGTAGGAAATGCGAATCGTATCACCAATGCCCATCGAAAGCAGCGAACCCAACGCTGCGATCGATCGGATCCGCCCGGTCTCCGGCGGTCCGGCGTGCGTCAGCCCCAGATGCAGCGGCAAATCAAAACGCTCGCTCACTGCCCGATAGGCCTCGACGACCATCGTCGCATCAATGCTCTTGGCGCTTAGGACCACGTCGTGAAAATCATTCTCCTCAAAAACCCGCAGATAGTCTTCGAGCGTCTGGACCATGAGCCGAACCATCTCCGCCCGGTAGTCTTTGGCCAGCTCGCTCTTTTGCGCCGCCCGGGTATTCTTGTCCTTTCGTTCGACAACGCCGCCTTCGTTGACCCCGACGCGAATGGGAATGCGGCGCTCGCGGCATGCCGCGATCACCCGGTCAACCTCCTTGCGATCCTTGATGTTGCCCGGGTTAAGGCGAATCTTGTGCACCCCAGCCTCAACCGCTTCCAAGGCCCGCTCGTAGTGGAAATGCACGTCGGCGATGACCGGCACCGGCGATTGGTCCAAAATGGCCGGCAGCGCCTGGGTATCTCGCCGCTCCGGAACCGCCACGCGAACGAGGTCGCATCCGGCCTCGGCCAACTGGCGGATTTGCCGCACGGTGGCGTCGATGTCGTAGGTGTACGTGCTGGTCATGGATTGGATGCTGACGGGGGCGTCACCACCAATCGGCACTCCGCCTACAATGACCTGGCGAGTCTTGCGACGCAGAAACATATTGAGCAAAACACCCGAAACGACCCTCAAAGCAGTATTATAAAGGCCGCTTTGCGGCCTGGTCAAACGCTCTCCTCCGACCTTGACGATATCGTAAGAAAATGGTCTTCTACGGCGTTGGTAGGCGATTTCGACCGTGTGCTTTCGAGGGCGTGGATCCGAGGCATGCGGGTTGGTTACCAAAAGGAGATACACCAGAATGTTGCGTAGCCGTTGCCAGGGGTTGCTCGTTGGTGGGCTGTTGAGCGTGTTTGTGCTTTCCGGCTGCTCCTCGTCGAGCGAGCGGGCCGTGGTCAGCTATAGTTACGTGGTCAAGCCCGAAAGGACTTTGCCGCCGGGAATGAAGACGATCGCCATCGAACCGGCCAACGTCGGACCGACCACGGATGAGAAGTGGTCCGACTTGAGTATCCAGATTCTGCAAAACCTGGCCAACGACTCGCGGGCGCGGCTGGGAACGGATGTTAGCTTGGTCGATCGTCGCGACCCGCAGGTCACGTTCGAAGAGGCCGACCTGGCCGCCGCGGGCATGTCCACGGCCAAGGGCGGCAGCGGCGGAAAGCTATTGGCCGCTCAGGGGAAGATTCTCAGCAACATCAACGTAAAAGTCGAAACCCTGACGGGCAGACAACGGACGGTTTCCGGATTGGATTTGTCGGGTCTGTGGGGCGAACATCAGCAAGGAGCCGGCGTCGGAGTAGAGACGTCGGAGGTGGAAACGGTCAGCCGAACGATGACGGTGCAGACCGACTTCCGCCTGATCGACACGGCCAACAACAAGGTCTGGGATCAACACTCCGCGACTCAAACGGGAACGGACCAGACGAAGGCCAGCCCATTTTTTGGCAGCAGCAAAACCGAAGCCGCGTTAACACCCCAGGACCGCATCATCGGAACGCTGGTGGAGAAGGCGGCGCGGGAGTTCATCAGTCGGCTGATCCCCTGCCGCATTGACGTGACGGAGGAAGTGCGGGCCAGCACGAACGCGGATTGTGTTCAGGGCGTCAAATCACTTCGAGCGGAACAGTACGATCAAGCACTTGGGATGTTCAAGACAGCCCTGGAAGCGAACCCCAATGACCATCGAGCGGCGTTCGGCGCGGGTGTAGCCTGTGAGGCTTCAGGCCGTTACGAAGAGGCACTGCGATACTATCAACGGGCTCTGCAAGGTGAGGACGAGCCGGCCTACAAGATGGCGCGCGAGCGCATGAAAACGTACGGGCAGCGGATCAAATCGTGAGCAAATGGGCGGTGTCCCAATCGAGACCGATGTTCCATTTTCGGACGCCAACCTTAAGGCAGGTTCGGTGTCTTAGACTGTTGAGTAGGGTTGAAACCGGCTACGGTCTGCGCTTCGCAAAACCGCGAGGCAGGCTAAAAGAGCGCGGTTTTCCAGGAGTTGATTCGATGATGTTGCAGAATCGTTTCCGGCTGGGGTTGGCGGGGGTGTTCGTGATTGCCGGAACTCTCGCCGCTCAAGATCCCGCGAAGGACGCGCAGAACAAGCTGCTGGCCAAGCGTGCCGCCGAGGCGGATTGCTACCGCAAGCTGGCCGAGTCGGTGTATGGCGTGCGGATCACGTCGGATACGTTCGTTCGCGATTTCGTCACCGAAAGCGACCAGATTCGCACGGCCGTGGACACGTTTATTCGTGGCATCAAACTGGGGCCGCCGCGGTACTTCGAGGACGGCGTCTGCGAAGTCGAGGGCGAGGTAAGCGTAGCCAAGTTGGTCACCAAGCTGAAGGAAGTCCACGCGGCCCATTATCAAGGCAGGACGGTCAAGACCACGGATTTCGAGAAGATCACCGAAACGCTGCAAACGGACGTAATCCGCGCGACGGGGTCGGGCGCGCCGCGGCCCGATCTTCCGCCGGACCTGCCGGCGGGGATCGAGGAAGTGATCGAACCGCTGCCGTCGGGCTACCATGCCCCGCCCATGTCCGTCCCGGCGCTTTGGCGAACTGTCGCCCCGCAGGCACGCTTGATGGCGGAACGGGCCGCGGAGGTCGACGCTCAGCGAAAGCTACTGGAGCAGATCAAGGGGTTGCGGCTGACTTCGGACACGCTGGTGCGGGATTTCATCACCGAGTCCGATGAAATCCGTACCAAGGCTGACGGCATCGTGGTTGGGGCCGCGCAAGTGAACAAGTACCTTCACAACGACGAGCTCATTGTAGAGGTCACCATGGAGGTGCCGGTGGAGAAAGTGGTTACGCGCATTCAGGAATTGCACAGCCAGCACTATCACGGCAACAAAGTGACCACCACGGACATCACGAATATCAAGAAGAGCGTCGTGCGTGAGGCGATCCGGGCGACCGGTTCGGGCGTTCCGCCGTCGCGGTTCATGAACCAGGCAACCAGCGCCGGCTACCAAGCGCCGGAATGGATGGGCCGGCCGGTCGAGGCCACCGGCGAAGGAACCGACCCGCAGATGGACTCCGCGCAAGGGAAGCTTCGTGCCGCCCGCGCGGCTCGTATGGATGCCTTGCGCAAACTGGCCGAACAGATTCAGGGCTTGCAGATCAGCAGCGGCACGACGGTGCGTGATTTCGTGACTCAGCATGATGAGATTCGCACGCAAGTGGACGCCGTCGTCGCTGGAGCGGTCGAGGCCCCGCCCGTGTTTGCCGGAGGTGTCGCCCGCGTGACAGTCTCCGTGGCGGCGGCCGAGGTATGGTCGGTGGTCAACCAACACCGGCAAGTCCTGGAGCGTCACCAATAGCAAGCCGCGGGTTCTAATTTAGCCCGCGCGGACGAGAGGGAAAAGATGTCGCTACACAGCGGGTATCGAGGCAGGAGCATTGCAAACGTGAACCGATTTCGCCGTCTTGGACTTTGGATGCCGGCTCTGGCCGGATTAACCTTCGGCTGTGCAACCTCGTCTCACAAGACCGTGCATATGTACGAATACAACGACGACCCCCGTGCTCAACGCACGGGGCAGCCCGTGCAAGAGGAAGAAGAAGACGAAAGCGAGTGGCGCATGGTGCCGCCCGGCAAGATGATCGTCACGCCCGACCGCTGACGCCTCGGCCTTGTGCGGCGCTCATGCCCGGACCCCGCTGAAACGCGGACGTGGGTAATGGGACCCCTGCTTTGCCGGTCCTTGGGCATGGTACCCAGACGCGCGGGGTAAGACCCGCGGCTCGCTAGTAGTCCGTCACAAAACACCGGTTGAAAACCGGTGCCACACCTAGGCAAACTGCTTTACGGTTTACCGAGGCTCTCGAACAGTTCGAACATCTGCTCGAGCTTTTGGGCCTCGAGAATGCCATCGGCGGGGGGTAAACACGTACTCAGAGGTTCCGCCGCGGTCATATCGTCCCATCGCGCGGTAATCAGCCGGCAAGGCTCAACACAAGAAGCCGAGTCCGGTGGGACGTCCCGAATCTTGACTCCGCGAAAAAACCGCCGGACTTTGGCGGCCTCGTCCTCGGTCAGCAGCCGCGGGTGGTAACGGCGGATCACGGCACATTCGACGGGGAGCCCCGTGGTGTCCAGGCATTGATCCATGGTGGGGTTGCCCTCCTCGATGCGGGCGAGCTCAAAACGTGTACCGGCGTTTTGCGTCGGTTTCAATGAGTACGCGGAAGGGCGAATTGAGACGGGGGCAAAACGCTAGTCCGGGATTTGGGCGTTGCAGGAACTCGAATTCGAGGAACTTCTCGAGGTTCAGCTTGCGAACCGAAAGGAGTTGCACAGAGGGGACCTCAAAATACAAGAGCGTTTCGACTATGCCGCTTCCGTCATCCAAATCGCTCGTCGTCGTGACGCCTCCCCGGATGGCACTCGGCGGCTTGGTCGTGTGCAATCGAAGTTGGAAGTTAACGTGGACCTGACTCTCCGTCTTGACGTCGACGGAAATCGCGTCCACGGTTTGGAAGTAAAACAGATCATGAATGTCCGGATCGAAGATCCCCGCATCCTCCATTTTTGCGGCTAATTGGAGTGCATGGTCGCCACCCCCCCGCCCTGTCTCACAGCAGGACGCAGCGGGATCGCACGTCGCACCGGGGGTAAGAGCAGCCTCCTTTCCATCGACGGCCGCGGCAAGGTCAGAGACACTTTCGCCTTTTTCCAGGATCAAGGCACCCGAGTAACAGTCCTTAGGAGGTTGAGCAATGAGAAAAAGCAACAACTCAACTTCGACTACGAAACAGTCGTTCGTTTCCGTGCAATCGTGCCACTTAACCTTACAAGTGCAGTTAAGATTGTTGTAGTCGGCAGTAACTTCGCAATTCTCAAGTTGGTTACATTCCGCGTATGCGCGAATTGGACACACGTTAATGCATAACAGCACAATGACACCGAATGGCACGGATCGATCGTTGCAAAGCCTAGAAATCACTCGTTTCATAACTGTTTCTCCCTTTTCCCTTTTCCAAAATGCAGCTCGATTGCCCCACCCGGCCCTATTCCGGGGCGCCGGGCGGTTTTGGGGCAACCAGCATGGGGTTGTACTTGTCCAGTTTCTCCGCCTGGCCGGAAACTTCATAGAGGTTGATGATCCCGCGCAGCACCTCCTGGGCATAGGGGTCGTTCGGTCCCCTGGCCCGCTCGAGGCATGAATGGGCGCTATGCAGACGTTGCTCCGCCTCCGCAAAGCGACCCAATTCAGTCAGACACCGCCCCAGGTCGCCTTCGGTCCTTGCGATAATCCAGTCGCCCGCGGGCCGTTTTTTCTCAAGGATTCGTAAAGACCGCGCAAACTTTTCTTGGGCGCCCTGCGCGTTTCCCCGCGAGAGCAGAGTTCTCCCCATCGCGTTTTGACAAACACTCGCTTCCGTGGGGTCAATCTCCTCGAGCTCCTGTTGCATTTTCAAGCCCTCGCCGATCAGCGGTTCAGCCCCCTGAAGATCGCCGCCGCGCAATAGAGCCTCGCCGAGTCCGCACAGAACACGGGCGATGTCGCGTTCCCCTTGTTCGCCGCCCGATAGTCGGCGATACATGTCGAGCACCTCGCGGAAGACATCCGCCGCTTGGCGATAGTCCCCCCTGTCCATGAGGATGAAAGCGAGCGTGTCGAGGCTACCGGCGACCCAAGGATGATCGCCCTTTCGGAACTGACGTTGACGTGCGACGGCCAGGCGTGCGTGCTCTTCCGCCTCGGGGAGTTTTCCCCGCTCCCGAAGGACGTTTGCAAACCCGTTCACCACTTCGGGCCAGAGTGTATTCTTCTCGCCGCCCACTTTTTGTAGGGCCGTGAGCGCTTCACGATAATAGGCCTCGGCGCGATCGGCATTTCCCCGTAGCATTGCGATCGTGGCTAGGTTGTAGAGAATGTTGACCACCTCCAAATCGGCATGCGGGGCCATGCGGGCAATATCCAGCGCCTCGAGATGAAGCAAATCGGCGGAAGCGTAGTCTCGCTTAGCAACAAGCAATGAACCGAAACTTATCATGGCGGCTACAATTTCATCAACATTGGAGCCCAACAACCGTTTGCGCATTTCCGGCGAGGGGGGATAAGCGGGAACGCGAGCATTACGTCCTTTCCCCCGGTCCGACTTCGCCGATCGAACCATGTCCCGAAGAAACGTGGCTACGGCGTTGGCCTCGTCGCGAGCCTCGGTCGCGTCTTTTTTGGCTTGCGTTTCCTGAGCGAGTGCTTTGCTTGCTTCAACCCATCCCCATGTCGTACCCACCACGCCGGCAACAAGGGCAAAGGCGACCAACGCGGCCGCGGTGACGCTTGAACGGTGGCGGCGAATGAACTTCTTGACCCGATAAGTCATTTCAGGCGGACCGGCCAAGACGGGCTCGTGGCGAAGGTGGCGGCGGATGTCCTCGGCGAATTCGGAAACGCCCTTGTACCTCCGCTCGCGGTCCTTTTCCATGGCCTTCATCGTGATCCAGTCCAGGTCGCCGCGGAGTTCGCGGACCAGCGACTTCGGGTCGCAGCGGCGATGCTGGGCGATGGTCACGACAGAGCTGTGGCCATTGCGGCGCCGGGTGAGAGTATCCGAGCCGTGCACGTCAACCGGCCAGGGGAAAGAGGTGGGAGTGGAGTTGCGGACATTTGGGGACGCCTTGGGGCCGGCTCTTGACGAGGGCCGTTCCGACACGAGCGAGCTCAAGCGCGTGCTGGGCTTAAGCGGTTCGACCTCGCGGATAATTCGCAACTTCTCCAACGTGTCCTTCCCGCCTAGGTCAAACGGCCGCACGCCGGTGAGAAGCTCGTACAGCAGCACACCCAGCGAATAAACGTCTGTTCGGGTATCGATGTCCTTGTTGTCGGCCTTGGCCTGCTCGGGGCTCATGTACTCAGGTGTGCCGATGAGCATGCCTTGCCGAGTGTGCAGGGTCTTTTCGGTCAAGGGCATCCCAATCGCCTTGGCTACACCGAAGTCGATAACCTTGGCCACAGAGTACCGGCCGGTGCCGGAGGCAAGCACGTTGGAGGGTTTGATATCCCGATGGATGATTGATTTCTGGTGGGCGTGGGCCACTCCCTCGCAGACTTGAACGAACAGGGCGAGGCGTTGCGAAAAGTCCAACCTTTTCTCATCGCAATGCTCCGTGATCGGGCGCCCATGGATGTACTCCATGGCGAAGTAAGGGTCCCCTTCGTCGGTGGCCCCGGCATCGAAGACTTTGGCGACGTTGTCATGGTTCATCAGGCCTAACGCCTGGCGCTCGGCCTCGAAGCGCGCGAGCGTGTCCTTTGTGTCCCTGCGCTCATTGATGATCTTGAGAGCGACCTGCTGATGATGGGGTTCGGTCCGCTGAGCCAGATAGACGGTTCCGAAGCCGCCCTCGCCGAGGATCTCGAGCAGCTTGTATGGGCCGACTTGCTCGCCGATGCGGTCACCCGGGCGGGCGGCAGCGGCCTGCCGTCGAGCGGCATCGATCATATCCTTGTGCCGCTCGAGGAACCCGTCGAGATTGTCGTTTGTTTCCGTCTGCATAGTTCCAACCTAATCATGAGCGACGTGGTCGGCCTGCAGGTCACGTGGAACCACTAATAAACTTTGAGCCTGATCCAAGGACCTCCTTAAGCCGATCGAGTGCCCGGGCCAGCAGCATCTTTACGGCACCGTGCGAGCGGCCGAGAATCTCGGCGACCTCCGGCCCGGACTGACCCGCCAGAAAGTAGAGCCGCAGCACTCTTTCGTAGTCGGGGGGCAGCCGGCGAAGCGCCGCCTCCGCCATCTCTTGAATCTCGTGGGCGGCCGCGCCCCGGGAGGGAGAGGTTAGGTCTCCCGGCATACAGCTCAATAGGTCGCCGTACGAACTTCCGTCCGGCGCCCCGACGACCCTGTTTTGGGGGCGCTTGTCACGCTCCAACTCCTTGATCGCGTCGCGCAGGTTGTTCTCCGCGATCCGGCGCAGCCAGGCCGCGAAGGAGCCGGGTTTGGTTGGGGTGAACGATCGAATGCGCAAAAACGCTTCCAGGTAGGTTACCTGCATGACATCGTCGGCGTCCACGACGCTTCGCCATTTCGGGCTGATCCTGATCTCCTTGCAGAGTGGCGTCCCGAAGTGTTCCAGCAGCTCACTCAGCGAGACTTCGTCGCCGGCGACTGCCCGGGCAATAAGTTCGTCTTCGGAAAGGTGCATGGGACGTCACCAGAACGTACCAGGGCGCGAAAAAAAATGCAAGAGCGTTACCCGGGTGCATGACCGTCTATGCGGCGAGCTTCCCGCGGTTCCTACCGACGGCTTGGCCTCGTGGGCGGTGCTCGTGGAATCGGTCGCTGCGGTCGTCCTCGCTGAGGTAGGCGGCGCGGATTTG
>Ga0187892_10002190_pt1 | contig 40755 bp, 28 predicted proteins | sample MA1701073metaG_FD_139345 | JGI IMG/M metagenome (GOLD analysis project Ga0187892, IMG submission 139345) | Bio-ooze microbial communities from a basaltic lava cave in the Kipuka Kanohina Cave System on the Island of Hawaii, USA - MA170107-3 metaG ... | reverse complement strand
CTCCGCCCGGAGGGCGGGCGAATGCCGGGATAGCAAGCGGTCGTCCGCCCTCCGGGCGGGAAGAGGGAAGGAAGGCCGGCCACCAGGGCCTGAAGGCCCTGGCAACGGTCGTGCGCCCTTCCGAGCGAAGATGTTCGAACGGCCGCGCAAGACCGGACCTGCACCCGATCTCTGCACTCTTCTTGACTTTGCCCCGGTAACCTACTAATTCTACACGAAATAGTACATGATTAGTAGTTGCGCAAGCCCTGATTTTTCAAGAAGTTACGTGCAAGCCACGGACTCGTTTGCTGTCAGTCGAGTCGGGCGCTCGCACCAGGCAGCCGGACGCGCCGGATGAATCCTGAGCTGGTGACGAACGGAGCGGCGCTGCACGACGTTTGCACTCGCTTGGTGGCCGCCGGCCGGTTCGCGTTCGATACCGAATTTGTCACCGAAGACAGCTATCGCGCTCAGATTTGCCTCGTGCAGGCGGCAACCGATTCGTTCTGCGCGCTGCTCGATCCGCTCGCCGGCGCGGACCTGCGCCCGTTCTGGGAACTCGTGGCTGACCCGCAGGTCGAGACGATCGTGCATTCAGGCTCGGAGGACGTCGGGCTGTGCGTGCAGGAGATCGGCCGGCCGGCCGCCCGCGTGTTTGACGTGCAGGTGGCTGCCGGCTTCGTCGGCTGGGGGTATCCGATGAATCTGGGGCGGCTGGTCCGCCGGGCCTGCCACGCGCGGCTCCACAAGTCCGAGACGCTGAGCGACTGGCGAAGACGTCCGCTTACGGCCGATCAGATCGCTTACGCCGTCGAAGACGTGTCCTACCTTCCCGCGGCGCACGCGCAGCTCACGCAACAGCTCGATCGGCTCGGCCGCCGCGGCTGGTTCGACGAAGAGATGGCCGCGTTGCGGATGCGCGTCGTCCCGGCCGACGGTCAGCGCGGGCGCATCCGCCGCCCAAGTGGTGCACGCTCGCTGACCGGCCGCGGGCTGGCCATCGCCGACGCGCTGCTCGACGAGCGCGACAAGCTGGCCCGCGAGCTCGACCGGCCGGTCCGCGGTGTGCTCAAGGACCATCTGCTGATCGAGCTGGCCAAGCGCGGTTGGACCGACATCGCCCGCATGCGCACGCTCCGCGGTCTGAGCGTGAGCAATGCCGGCCTCCGCCGGCTGGCCGCCGCCATCGAGCAGGCCAAGCAAGTGCCCGAGCACGAGCTGCCGGCCATCGCGACGGTCGAGGAGAACCCCGAGCTCGACGCGCTCGCTGCACTGAGCGAGGCGATCCTGCGCGACTACTGCCTGCACCACGAGCTGTCGTTTGCCTTGCTGACCGGCAAGCGCGACATCGAGTCGTTCGTCACGTCACGGCTGGACCGGTCATCACCCACGGCGCCGGAGAACGAATCGTCGCTGGCCCGCGGCTGGCGCTACCAGGTCGTCGGCCGGATGCTGGAACATGTCCTGCTCGGCGAGAGCTCGATACAGGTCGAGCGCCGCGGCCATCGGCTCGGCCTCGTCATCCGCTGACGGCCGGCACGCGCCGGTATCCGTCCGGAGTTTGGGTCACCGTGGCGCGACGCCGACGACGAGCCTCAGCGCGCCGGCACTCGTCCCAGCACGGAAGACCGCGGGCTGAGCCGAGAATCGGCTGGGCCGAGAATCCCTTCTCGGCCCCCGCGAATCCCGCTCAGCCGAGAATCCCTTCTCGGCCCCCGCGAATCCCGCTCAGCCGAGAATCCCTTCTCGGCTCCCGCGAATCCCGCTCAGCCGAGAATCCCTTCTCGGCCCCCGCGAATCCCGCTCAGCCGAGAATCCCTTCTCGGCTCCCGCGTAGGCCTTGAGCGCGTCCGCGTCACAGCTCTCTCCGCTGCCATCGTGCTCGGCTCCGGCGACCGCTCGCAGCGCGTCCGCACCTACAACTTCCCCCAGAACCGTTGCACCGACCACCGCATCAACGAAAGCTACCCGCTCGACCGCGTCGTCCAGCGCGACCGCGACAAGCGGGTCGAAGACCCGCAGACGTTCGACGAGCAGGAACCGCTCAAGAACCTCTGGCGCCGCTTCTCGTCACAACCCCTCGGCCGCACCCGTGCCGCTGGTCATCGTTCGCCCACGGCCGGTATCATCGGCCGCATGGCGACGTGCCCCGACACTGTCCTGCGCCTGATCGAGCACTTCGACCGCCAGGCCGACCAGGTCCGCGCCCCCGACTACAACGAAGCCACGCTCCGCATCCAGTTCGTCAACCCGCTCTTCGCCGAGCTGGGCTGGGACATCGACAACCGCCAGGGCTTTGCCGCCCAATACGCCGAAGTCGTCCACGAAGACCGCGTCAAAGTCGCCGGCGCCACCAAGGCCCCCGACTACTCCTTCCGCATCGGCGGCGTGCGCAAGTTCTTCCTCGAAGCCAAGAAGCCCTTCGTCAACATCAAACAGAACTGGGAGCCGGCCTACCAGCTCCGCCGCTACGCCTGGAGCGCCAAGCTCGCCGTCTCGATCCTGACCGACTTCGAAGAGCTGGCCATCTACGACTGCCGCATCGCCCCCAAGCAGCTCGAAAAGCCGTCCACCGCCCGGCGCGAGTTCATCACGTACCGCCAGTATCCCGAGCGCTGGGAATTCATCGAAGGCACGTTCAGCAAGCAGGCCGTGCTGCGCGGCGAGTTCGACCGCTACTGCGCCACCAAGAAGGGCCGCGGCGCCCAGGAGTTCGACGAGGCTTTCCTCGAGGAGATCGAAGACTGGCGCAGGAAGCTGGCCTCCAACCTGGCCCTGCGAAACGAGCAACTCGACGAGCAGTCGCTCAACTTCGCCGTGCAGCGCATCATCGACCGCATCATATTCCTGCGCATCTGCGAAGACCGCGGGGTCGAGGCGACCGGCCACTTGCAGCAGTTGCTCAATGGCGAGCAGGTCTACGCCCGGCTGCTCAAGCTCTTCCGCGACGCCGACGACCGCTACAATTCCGGCCTGTTCCACTTCCGCCCGGAGAAGGGCCGCGACGAAGCCCCCGACGAGCTGACGCCCACGCTCGACGTTGATGACGCCACGCTCAAGTCGATCCTCAAGCGCCTCTACTACCCCGAAAGCCCGTACGAATTCACCGTGGTCTCGGCCGACATCCTGGGCAGCGTCTACGAGCGCTTCCTGGGCAAGGTCATCTCGCTCACACCGAGCCGCGCATCAGAACCCGGGACGCCAGTCCGGGGCCGCCGCGTGAAGATCGAAGAAAAGCCCGAAGTCCGCAAAGCCGGTGGTGTCTATTACACGCCCACCTACATCGTCGACTACATCGTCAAGCAAACCGTCGGCCGCCTGCTCGACGAGCGGGGATCGGGGATCAGGGATCAGGGATCAGGCGTGGGAGCGGTCTCCGACCGCGACGCGCCGGGGAATCCCCGACGCAAGTCCGGGAGCCGTGACTCAGGACTCAGGACTCAGCACTCAGCACTTCGCATCTTGGACCCCGCTTGCGGCTCCGGCTCATTCCTGCTCGGCGCATATCAATACCTGCTCGACTGGTATCTGAACGGGTACGTCGCCGACGGCCCCGAAAAATGGAGCAAAGGCAAGAACGCCACCATCCGCCCCGCCGATCCGACGTCGGTCGCAACAGCGAAGTCTGAAATCGGAAATCTGAAATCCGAAATCGGCAATGCTTGTTGGGCCCTCACCACCCGCGAGCGCAAGCGCATCCTGCTCGACCACATCCACGGCGTGGACATCGACTACCAGGCCGTCGAGGTCACCAAGCTCTCGCTCCTCCTGCGCTGCCTGGAAGGCGAGACGGCCGATTCGCTCAAGAGCCAGCTCGTCCTGTTCCACGAACGCGCCCTGCCCGACCTCGGCCGCAACATCCAATGCGGCAACTCGCTCATCGGCACCGACATCATGACCACCGACGCCTGGCGCGACATGAACGACGAAGAGCGCCGCCGCATCAACCCGTTCGACTACGAACGCGCGTTCCCGCAGGTATTCAGAGCCGCGACGCGTCAGCGAACGGATGCGCCGGCCGGCTTCGACGTGGTCATCGGCAACCCCCCGTACTTGTCCTATTCCGGGCGACAGGCAGTCGAACTGTCACTAGTCGAACAGGCGTACTTCGCTGAACATTATGCAAAATGCGGCTGGTTCACTTCCCACGGTATGTTTATGGAAAGGGCCGTACGCCACCTCTCGCAACACTTGACGGCATTCATCGTCCCTGACCAAGTCGGGCACTTGGACGGATATGCTCCGGCAAGGGCCGTCGTCCTATCGCATGCTGGAATTCTGGAAGTGCGCTATTGGGGAGAGGGCGTCTTTGCCGACGTGGTTACACCCGCATTGACCTTCGTGGCGGACACAATGCACGGCGGTGAGACGACGATACACCGTTCGGGCGGCGCCCGATGCACGATCCGCGCAACTGACGGACATTCTTGGGCGGACCCGCAGGCCAGCGGACTGCTGGCAAGGCTTCGTCGAGACGCTGTGTCGCTTGGCAGCCTAGTGGCGGATCCAGGTGTGCACACAGGTAACTGTTCGCAAAAGCTCATATTGGAATTGTCGGAGGCGAGCACCGGCTGCGTCCCGATTCTGGAGGGCAAGCAGATCGGACGCTATAGCTGCACTCATCCGACCAAGGTCCTCAATCTGAGCTACAGAGCAACAGGTGGTGAGTACTTCACCATTAGACCCGAAGAACGTTACGCGGGCGCGCCTTTCGTGATTCGGCAAACGGCCGCTTACCCAATCGTCGGCCCTCGCCGATTCGCCACTTATTTCCGGAATTCGCTTCTCGCGCTCTATCCGCCGACGGACCGAACCGACGTTCATTACATCGTGGGGTTGTTAAACTCACGTCTGATGCGCTTCGTATACCAGTCCACGGTCCAGGAGTCACAGCAGAAGGCTTTTCCACAGGTGAAGGTTCGTTCCGTCCGGGCTCTGCCCATCTATCATGTCGATGCGGACGACTCGCGCGAAACGCGATTGCATGACACGATCGTTGGCCTCGTTCGGGAACTCCTCAACCTGCAGGAGCAACTCGCGGCAGCGCCTTCCCCGTACGCTAGGGAGGCGATTGGCCGACAGTGCGACGCTATCGATCACCGAATCGATGAAGCCGTCTACTCCCTTTATCAGCTCACACCGAGTGAAATTGAAGCTATCGAGCAGCCGACCATTGTCGAACCAAACCCATAGGAGCCCCGCATGCCCCTCATTCCATGTGCGCTGGTCTACCACACTGGGACCATGATTCGCTTTCAGCCCGCTCAACTGCTCAAGCTTCCGCCCTCCGATGAGGATGTCGAGGTGCAGCTTCCCAATGGACACGTTGTAAGCGGGCACTTTCGGCGCAATGTAGCCAATCCCAACGTTAGCGGCCGGGAAATTGTGGCGTACATTAAGAGGCGGTTGGCGTTCGGCGCCGTGGAACGCTGCCTGATCGATGTTTCGCCGCTCATCTGGCGAGTCTATCCGCTGGAGGAGGCATTGCCGGTCGCCCACGATGCGCGTGCGGCGGCTGGGGGCATGCGCAGAGGGCGCTTGAGCGCAAACGATGTTGCGCGGCTGCTTGAATGGGCTGACCGCAATCGCCACTCGGCGCAGCGCCGCCAAGCTTACGAGCGCATTCTGCGTCCGGCCGTATTGAGGCGTATGCTTCTCGACTTCATGGCCCATTCCTGCCAGGTCGAAGGCTGCCGCGCGACGGAAGAACTGATTGCACTTTGGGGCGACCCCGCGGTCGCCGTTTCGATTCTCGAAGTGCACCACGTCGAAGCGATGGCCCGCTGCGTCGACCACCATCCAAGAAACCTGTGTGTGATCTGTGCCAACCACCACCGACTTGTACACGGCTTCGGACCGTGGGCGGTGGAGCACGAGCACGATACCGTCGTTTTGCATCATGTGGCAGGCACGCTTCGAATAGTCCGAGACTTATCGTTCTTGGCCTGAAAGGCCCATGAAATGATTGCTCTCGCTCAACGCCGCCAAGGCTGCCCAGCCATCCGCATGAAAAGGACCAGCTCCGCCGCCAGGTCGGCCGCGCTCGGACTGGTCACCGCCCGTCTCCAACAGCGCGACCTCGTCAAGCGGCTGCTGGGCCGGCTGGGGTTTCGAACGGTCCATCCGATCCCGACCGCGTGGGACTACCACTTTGGCCGCAATCGGGCGTACTGGGTTGTAGTGCGACTCAAGGACGGCTCGGAAGTCTATGGCCTTTTCGGTCCGCAATCGTTTGCCGGCGACGACCCCGACGAGCGCGACCTGTACGTGGAGGCCGTATTTGAGCTGACCGAGGGCGGAGAGTGGGCGCCCCGCGAGGATACGGGTGGTATAATCATCAAGGCGGACGAGATTTCGACGATCGAGTTCCGCAGGCTGACGGAGACGCAGAATGGCCAGTGAATCGAAGAGCCGACCGGGCAATCAGCCCAGACCGAATAGCCCTATCGAGCGCGGTTATCAGCCGACCGGTCCGGCCATCAACCCTCTGACCATCAAGCCGCCACGCGGCGGAAGCTCCGTCCATCCGCCGAAGCCTCCCACAACCCAGCCGAGCAAGTAGCCTGCGCTGGAGAACCGCTCCGCCGCCCGATCGAAGCCACCGACCGCCAGATCGACCAGTTCGTTCCCGGCGCGCCCGGACTCTACAGGCTGGCCGACGACGGAATCCGCATCAGGTACGCATGACTGCGCGAGCGCCGTGTTCAGGCGTCCTGATCCAGCGCTGCGCTCAGACGGCGCTGAATGTCCTGCATGATCGACGGCGGGACGGCGCCGATGATCGCGTCGATTTCGTCCGCGTAGACCGTGTCCAGCCACGTCACGACCGCAGCGCTTCGACGAGCCAGGCCCGTCGATACCCGGGCGGCTCAGGATTCCATAGCAGCTCGACGACGTCGGCTGCCGGCTGGTCGGGATACGTTGTCGTAATCGCCATCAGCACTAGCGGTTCGTCGGCGGTGATCTCCGCGTCAGAGCTTACGACGATGGCGGGTAGGCGCTTGCGATAACCGCGCATGTCGCGCACGATGGCCCGGACAATCCTACCACACCGAATCTCGGAAAGATCAGCGCTCAACGGCCAGACGTCGCAGGCTTGGTGGGATCGGTCTGGTCGTCATACCAGCTCTGCGGCGGGCGGCGTTTGGCGGCCAGCTTCAGCAGCCGCGCGTTCGAGATGGGCACGTGTCGAGCGCTTCGGCGCCTGGGTCGCTTTCCGTTTGCGCTTCGTCTTCGTTGCCATCGTACAGAATCATCGGTCCGCGTGAGTCAAAAGTCAATCTGAGGTCCTCACAACGAGCGTCTGGCTCGAACGGATCCGCGAAGGCCGTGTGCACGGCTGGTCTACTTCGACGGCGCTCAGCCGACCCCCGCGCCACCCACTAGCCGATCGACTCGGCCGAGAGCTTCAGCGATCACCGCGGCAGTTCTTTGAGCAGGTACCAGGGACCAGGACTCAGGAGGACTCAAGACTCAGAACTCGAGGCCCAGGACTCAGGACCCAGGACTCAGAGTGGCCAAACGAAGCCAAGCTTGGGCAATCCAGGGTAAATGGGATGAATTAACCAGACCGCTGACCGGGCGCGGCGGCGTTGGCGAAAAAACCAAACGAAGCCACCGAGCCCTGACGGGACCTCCTTGCCCCGCCAAGTTGGCAGCGCCGTTGACCAAACGAAGCCAACGCTGGCGGGTTCGGCTTGGATAGGGCGAGTACTCCATCGTATCTGACGGCACACGAAAGGAGGCCAGCCAAAAAACCGAACGAAGCCACGAACATCCCCTGGACGGGCGGCGAAGCTGCCGCCGGCAAGGCACTGATCGGCTCGGGCGACCGCTCGCAGCGCGTCCGCACCTACAACTTCCCCCAGAGCTGCTGCACCGACCACCGCATCAACGACAGCTACCCGCTGGACCGCGTCGTCCAGCGCGACCGCGACAAGCGGGTCGAACACCCGCAGACGTTCGACAAGCAGCAGCGCCTCCCGACTCTGTGACGGTCGCATTGCGCATCCGAACCGGGGTCCGTGATAGATTAGGCGCGACCAGCGGGTGCCGCGTATTGTGGTGCAGGCGTCCCGCCTGGCCGCACAGCCGCGACGGTCGCACCACAACCCGTCGCCGCTTGAGCTTGCCCCGGCCGAACTTGTCCCGGATAATCGGGCGAGGCCGCGTTCTGAGCGGCGTGGCCGGCGGGCCTTGCCGCACGCGTGCGGTTTGGATTCGCCGTCATCGAGAACGGTCTGAGTCATGCGTCAACACCAACGAACGAATCGTCAGGCCGGCGCCGCCATCGCGCGCTGCGTGGCGGCGGGTTTGGCGGCGGCCGCGCTCGCTGGCTGCGGGCCGCGCGTTGAGTTCCTCGGGACGGAGTGTTTCTACGACCCGGACGAGCATCGGGGCGACGCGATCACGTTTGTCTCCAGCTTTCAGACCAGCAACCTCACCGACGAGCAGCTCATCTATCGCGTTCGGTTGCACAACCGCCAGGCCGGTCCGCTCCGTTCGGTCGACGGCCGCTACCAGGATCCCGATGGCTGCGTGGCGGCCAGCAAGAGCATGGTCGTACACGGCACGCCGTGGACGTTCGAAGATACGCGCGTCTCGATCCCTGCCGACCAGATCGGCGCTCGGCGGGCCGACCTGCCGCTGACGGCCGTCTGCCTGGTCACGAATCCGGCCGGCGAGATTCTGGCCAGCGAGCGCGTGCGCTTCGCCGTTCCGGATCACGTTCTGGCAGACACCCTAACCGCGGAAGATGCCGCGCCAATCTCGAAAACGAAGACCAAGCTGGCCGACAGCCGCGCTCCCGATCCGTTCGCCAATCGCCTGGATGCGCGGCGCAGCCCATCCGATGCCGCCGAACCACGTTCCGTTCGCCGGCCTGCCGGCGGCGTCCGACCTCGCTCGGAACGGGCAACCGCTACTTCACGCGGCAGCGAATCGCGCCGCGGGTCTGAGCACCGCGATTCCGACGCGACCCAAGCGCAGGATCCCGCCAGCGGCGACAGCGACAGCCGCGTCGCAGCCGCCGACCGACGGGCGCGCGCCTCGGTGCCGCAGGAGGAGTCTCGGCCATCAGCTCGACGCGAATCGGCTGCGGACACGTTGAGGTCGCGCAGCCGACGAGTGGCCGAGCCGCGACGCCCCACGGACACACATGACGACGACTCGACGCGTCTGCTGCGCGACGCCAAGTTGGACACTGACGTGTCGACGGAAGCACACGCCACGTCGGAAGCTCCCGCGCCGTCGGCACCCACCGACCGTCCAGGACCGGACGAGTCGCGCGAGACGGCGTCGGCCGGGAAGCGAACGGTCGACCGTGACTCGGACCCGGAGCGATCTGATCCTCGCCGCACACAGGACGGTTGGGACTCGGCGCTCGACAACGTCCAGCGGGCAGCCATGGACGCTGAAGCCTCGAAACGTCGCCGGCCGGCGTCGAACCGCGACACACGGGGCCGCGAGGCGGGCCGAGGCGCGCTGGAGCGAGACTCATCCACACAACCCGCCGACGGATGGTTGCAACCTCTCCAGCGATACACAGTAAAGCGCGGAGACACTCTTCGCAGCATAGCTAGCAAGACCCTCGGAAACCCAGCACGGTGGCGCGAGATTTTCGACCTGAATCAAGAGATGTTGAACGCCGCCGGACGACTGACAGAGGGTATGGAACTGGAATTGCCGCTCCGCGCTCCAGAAACTCAACCTCGCGCGCCGAAGTGAACGGTGCGAGGCCTGCAATGCGGACGTGCCGCTCCATGGTTATCGGACGAAACCCATGAGCGGCACATGGCCATTGTGCCACACAGTGGTTTCACGTGGCAGCGGGCGTAGGCGCAAAAACCGTTCGTCAGCGCGCAGGGCGTCGGGCCTTCCGCGGCGCGGCTGACAGCGGCTGTTCGCGCGCACCGGTCGTTTTGGCCGCAGGCGTACTTGACACGCGCAGACGCGTCAGTAGACTGCTTGCTTCATTCTCGCGGGCTGCGTGACGAAAGAACGATGCGGCCGTGGGATTGTATCGAATCACGACGTTGACCAGTTTCGGCCGCGCAGGCACGCAAAGGGCGCGGTGGCCTGCGGAAAGATAAGTAGCAGGCTCGGCCGAAATGTGATCGAGTGACGAGTCCGCACCCAACGTACGCATGGCGAACCGGCGACTTCGCGTAGGCGGTTCCGCCGCATCGTGCGGTCAAGTAACTGCCGCTGGCGCGGCCGTACGAACGCGCGGCGAGCCGACTTTTTGGCGGACAGGCCGCGATGCAGGCGGCGGGCGCGCCGCGGGATTGATCCGGTTCGAGTTCGCGCCACGACCGAAGTCGTAACGCGGGATCGCTGTCTGGGAGCGACATCAGCTTCCGCCGTCGGCGTGTGCGGCGGTGCGATCGACCGGACAAAGGTTAGACGATGAGCCGGAGCAGGAACACGGTTTGCCTGCTCCCGATCCGAACAAAAGGAGACCGCTAGTGAACGGTACACGGGTAAGGCCGATAGTCGTTGGAATGGTCGCCGCCGCAGGACTCGCGGCGATGGGCTGCAAACACCATCCACCCCACAAGTTTGGCGTTTGGCCGTACGGAGGCGACATCCAGTTCTCTCACGCAAAGCCGCCCGAGGGTGGCTATTACAAGAACTGGGACCCGTATGCGATCACGCTCGAGGTGACACCGGTCGAAGATGTGAATCCGGTCCGCACGCAGCACGTCTTGATCGCCACGGTCAAGGACAAGAACGGCAAGCCGCTGAACAACCGCCGCGTGGAGTGGATCATTAGCGAGGGCAGTGTCGGCGACATCGTCGAGGTCGACGAGAGCGGCTGGCGCGCCAGCCGCGGTTACAAAGTCGACAACCATTACGCGGTTACGCACACGAACAACTATGATCATGTGCTCGATCGCGGCAACGACGACCCTTCGGACGACATCCACATCGACGATGGACAGACCTGGTGCGTGATCACCTCGCCGATCGAAGGCGACACGTACATTACGGTCTATGCCCCCGGCATCTACGATTGGTCGAAGCACAAGGTCTTCGTGGTCAAGCACTGGTACGACCTGAAGTGGGAGTTCCCGCCGCCGGCCACCAACCCGATCGGCACGTCGCACAACTTCTCGACGCTGGTGGCCAAGTACTCGGATGGCTCGCCGTTGTCCGGCTACATCGTCACGTACAAGATTCTGGACGGCCCGCCGGCCACGCTCGAGCCGGGCGGCCAGAGCGAGGTCACCGTTCAGACCGATGCGTCCGGGATGGCCAACGTGACGCTTCGCCAAACCCAGCCGATGGAAGGGACCAACAACCTCCAGATCGACATCTGGAGGCCTGAGAACGTGCAGTGCTGCAAGCCCGGTGCCCACATCGCTACCGGCTACACCAGCAAGACCTGGATCGGGCCGAAGATCGCGATCGACAAGTCGTGTACGCCGTCGGCCCTGGTCGGCGATACGGTTACGTACACGATCAACGTCACCAACCCGTCGCAGGTTGATGCGACGAATGTGGTCGTGAGCGACGCGATTCCGGATGGCATCCATTACGTTTCGAGCACGCCGGCCGGCCAGGCCAGCGGCCAGAATGTCACCTGGTCGCTCGGCACCGTCCCGGCTTCCGGCAGCGCCAGCATTACGGTCCAGGCCAAGGCCACGCGCGTTGGACGGTTTGAAAACTGCGCCGATGTGCGGGCCGACCACAACCTGTCCGGGCGCGACTGCTGCGATACCGTGGTGACTTCGCCGAAGCTCGCCATCGAGAAGCGCTGCCCGACGGAAGTGACCACCTGCGACAACATCGAATACGTGATTGTCGTCCGCAATACGGGTGACGGCCCGGCCACGAACGTTCAGGTCACCGACACGCTGCCGGCCGGCCTGACGTCGTCAAGCGGTCTGACCACCAACGTGGGCACGCTCGGTCCCGGCGAGTCGCGCGAAATCCGGATCACGGCCAAAGCCGCTAGTCCGGGCAAGTACGACAACCGCGTGGTCGCGACCGGTGCCGGCGGACTGACGGCTGAAGCTACCTGCTCGACGACCGTGCGTCAGCCCGTGCTGACCGTCACCAAGACCGGTCCGGCCAAGCGCTACATCAACCGGCCGGCGTCGTACGAGATCACCGTGAGCAACACGGGCGACTTCGCCGCCCAAGACACCGTGCTGACCGACCCGGTTCCGGCCGGCAACACGTTTGTCAGCGCCAGCGATGGCGGGACGCACTCGGGCGGAACGGTCACCTGGCGGCTGGGCACGATCGAGCCGGGTGGCTCGAAGCGGGTGTCGCTGACGTTGACGCCGACCGTGCTGGGCACGGTGACGAATACGGCCCGGGCCGTGGCCATCTGCGCCGAAGCGCAGGCCAGCACGCAGCTCGCGGTCGAGGGCATCGCCGCCATCCTGCTCGAGGTGATCGACGTGGCGGACCCGATCGAGGTCGGCGCCAACGAGACGTACGAGATCACCGTGACCAACCAGGGCTCGGCGGTCGACACCAACATCGTCATCGAGTGCACGCTGCCGCCTGAGCAGGATTACGTCTCCGGCAGCGGCCCGACCAATCCGACAGCCGCGGGCAAGGTCGTGCGGTTTGCCCCGCTGGCGTCGCTGCCGCCCAAGGCCAAGGCCACCTGGAAGGTTGTGGTCAAGGGTACGGCCGTCGGTGACGTGCGGTTCGGTGTGAAGATGACCAGCGACGTCATCACCAGCCCGGTCGAGGAGACCGAGAGCACGCATATTTACGAATAGCGACTCTCCTCATCCTCAGTTGTGTGTCTTAGAATCGGGGCGCCGGACAGTTGTCCGGCGCCCCGTTTTTTCCACGGAGCGCGGGCGTCCACGCCCGCTTGAATTGGAGCGCGGGCGTCCCCGCCCGCTTGGCCGTTGGCACTCGAATCCGACCCAGAGGAGAAGGCAGCCATGAACGCCCGTTTCACCGCCCAGCAGTCCCGTGTCGCACTCGCCGTCACGTTGTCGATTACCGCCGTCGCCGCCGCCCAGGGGCGGCCGGGCAGCGTGCGGACGGAAACCTACTTTCCCACCGGCGAGCGCGGTTCGAGTGTGGTCCTGCTGGAGCGCATCACGCCGGCCGAAGTGCGCCGCGGCGACGAGTTCACGTACGACATCCGGCTCAGCAACCTGACGCGGGCGCGGATCGAGAACGTCCAGCTCAGCGAGCAGTTCCCGGCGACGTTCCGCGTCAAGACGATCACGCCCCAACCGGCCCGCAGCGAGGCAGACGGCGCCCATTGGGCGCTCGCCACGCTGGATGGCGGCGCGTCGCACGTCATTCAGGTCGTCGGTTCGACCGACCGGCCCGACGAGCTGAGGTGGTGCGCCACGGTCACGTTCACGACGGTCGCTTGTTCGACCACGCGCGTTGTCGAGCCGAGACTGGCGCTCGAAAAGAAGATGCTGCCCGAGGTGCTGCTGTGTGATGAGATCCCGGTCCGGCTGATCGTCAGCAATACCGGCACCGGCGTCGCCCGCAACGTGCGCGTCACCGACGATCTGCCGGCCGGCTTGACGACCATCGACGGAAAGACCGGCATTATCTTCGATGCAGGCGACCTGGCCGCAGGTCAGGCCCGCGAGGTCACGGTCGTGACGCGCGCCAGCACGACCGGCGAGTTCCGCAACACCGCCAAGGCTGTCGACGACAGCGGTCTCGCCGCTGAGGCCTCCGCCTCGACGATCGTCCGCAAGCCGGTGCTGACCGTGACGAAGACCGGCCCGGCAATGCGCTATCTTGGCCGCGACGCGACCTTCGACATTACTGTGCGGAACGACGGCGATACGCCGGCGAGCAACACCGTTCTGACCGACGCCGTGCCAGCCGGATCATCGTTCGTCAGCGCCGACGGCGGTGGAATCCTCTCGGGCAGCGCCATCACATGGTCGCTGGGTGCGTTGGCGCCCGGCGCCTCGAAGGCGGTCAGCGTCACGTTCCGGGCCAATCAGATCGGCCAGATGGTAAACACCACCAACGCCCGCGCGATCTGCGCCGAGGGCAGCGCTTCGGCCACCGTGCAGGTGAAGGGCATTCCGGCCATCCTGCTCGAGGTGGTCGACCTGGCCGACCCGGTCGAGATCGGCACCAACGAGACGTACGAGATCATCGTTACCAACCAGGGCTCGGCGAACGACAGCAACATCGTCATCGAGTGTACGCTGCCGCCAGAGGAGGACTACGTCTCCTCAACCGGTCCGACCAACGCCACGGTCGCCGGCAAGACGGTGCGCTTCGCACCGTTGCCCTCGCTGGCGCCGCGCGCCAAGGCCACGTACCGCGTGGTGGTCAAGGGCATCCAGGTAGGCGACGTGCGCTTCAAAGTCAGCATGACCAGCGACCAGACCGACACGCCGGTCAGCGAGACAGAGAGCACGCACGTTTACTGATCGGACGCGCGGCCTCGCGGGGTGATATGTCCTCGGCACAGCCTCGGGCAGCCTGAGAACGTTCTCACGCTGCAGACGGCGCAGAAGCGGCTGGGCGCAAAGACGTCCGCGAACTCGGATGAACTCCCCGAGTAGGACTCGAACCTACAACCTACCGGTTAACAGCCGGCCGCTCTACCATTGAGCTATCGGGGACCAAGCCGCCGGCAGGGCCGGCAGCGGATGAAGAAGTCTAAGTCGCCCTGCGGGCAAGTCAAGCTCCGCCCGCCTCGCGAAGGCCCGACCGATGACCACGAGCAGCCTCTGGCGACGCACGACGCGGCCAAACGACGATTTGCCCAGCCGATGCACCTGTCCAGTCGCTGGCGGCTCGCCTGGAGCGAGCCACACCCGACGCGTTCCGCCGCCGTCGTGCGCGAGCGGCCGATTAAGGCCATGCGCTCGTCACGCTGGATCCGAGAGCAACTCCTGCGATGGCCGGCTGTTAATCCCGGCGCGCCGGGATTGTAGGTTCGAGTCCTACTCGGGGAGATTGCCCGACTTTGTGTACGTCCCGTCCAGCGGCCCGCTTAGCGCGAATGAGATGGTCCATTCCCATGATACCCCCGGGGACGTGCCCGTAGGCACCGCGCACGCGGTTCGGCCAGGCCGACGCGAACGTGACGACCGCAAGACTTGCTCGACGTCACGCGGTTGCTCAAGGCCAAGCGACTCCGCGGGCGGCCCCGTGCGCAGCGACGCAAACCCGGACGGCTCACCCGCTGTAGGCATGCGGGCCCCGGCCTCACGATGACGAACCTCGGCATTCGGATGCTTCCGGTGTTAGACCCGCCGTGGACTCGGATGGAGCCGGTCCGACTGGGCGCGGTCCCAAGCGGGTTGGGGACAGCGCATCGCTTTGTAACGGTCGAGGCCGACGGGCGTCCGCTGCTTTGCGCAGACCTCTATGGACGCGATGAGGCCTTCATTTCGGAGTCGGCTTGCTCTTGGTCTCGCTTTGTAGTGATCGGCTGGGGCCATCACGTCTACCTTGTCGACCCACAGACCCGCGCCCACATGACGCTGGATCTGGGGTACTACTTCATGCGCCTGTATCCGCTTCACGATCGGATGCTGATTGCTTCCGCACAGCGCCTGTTTTGCCTCGGCGCTGATGGGGTCGTTCGTTGGCGAAGTGCCGAGTTAGGTGAAGACGGTGTCGAGGTGACGCACATCGACAACCGTACGATTCGGGGGCGTGGTGATTGGGACCCGCCTGGTGGTTACCGCCCCTTTCAGATTAGCCTGCATACGGGCCAGCGAATGTAGCTCGGCAGTGGGATATCGCGGCACGATCGCTCGCGCTGGCCCAGGTTCGGCCGCCGCGGCGATGCACGTTCCACGCTTCCCGGATCCGACCCGCGGACATACAATGTAATTACCTGACAGGAGCGAACGGTATGCGTGCTCGCATCATTCGGATCGGCAATTCGCGCGGCGTGCGGCTGCCCAAGCTGCTCTTGAACCAAGCGCAATTGGACGGCGAGGTAGAACTGCAGGCCGAGCCCGGCCGGTTGATCATTCGATCGGTCAAGCGTCCGCGCGCCGGTTGGGGCGAGGCAGCCCGGCGGATGCGTGAGCGTGAGGAAGATCGGCTGCTGGATGCGCCGACGCCGACGCGTTTTGACCAGGAGGAATGGGAATGGCGCTAGCCCGCGGTGGTGCGCGCGGAGACGTGTTCCGGGTCCGCCTCGATCCGACACGGGGCAGCGAAATGCGCAAGACGCGGCCGTGCGTGATTGTCTCGCCGGACGAGCTGAATCAGCACCTTCGAACCGTCATCATCGCACCGATGACGACCGCAGGCCATGCGTATCCGTGGCGCGTATCCTGCCGCCTTCGGCGGCGCAGCGGCTTCGTCGCGATCGACCAGCTTCGAACCATCGATCCAGAGCGATTGGCCAGGCGCTTGGGCCGGGTCTCGCCCGCAACCCTAGCGAGTGTATTGGCGAGGCTGCGGGAAATGTTCGAAGCCTGACGCGGATCCCGGCCTCGCGGCGGAAGCAGCCGCTCATGGCCACCTACTTCAGCGGCAGACCCTGATACCATTGCCGACGTTACTCACAGACGGACGGAGCGGCCCCGCGTTGCGGGCCGCGGCGTGTCAAGGGCAGGTCGGACTCGGCCAAGATTTCGTCGGTGTGCTAGGCGGTGACCGGCACCTCGGCCGTGCCGACCAGCCCTTGACGACGAGGTCCGCGCAGCGGACCGTGCGGCTGGCAGCACCCGGCTCCGCCGCAGAGGCGTCAAGGGCCAGCGACAGCCGTCGCGCACCAGCACCACGGCCATCTCCCCCAGCCGCGGACCAATGGCGGTTGGGCTGAGCGGTCGCCGAGCCAACGGCAAAGTGTGTCAACTTGTCAACAGGGTTCCCCGACCATAGGATAGTGACTGTCACGCGGTCCCGTGACGCAGGTTTGCTATGCCTTTCCGCTTCGATTTCTTGAAGACCGTGCAGGCAGTGGCGGTGCTGCTGCGCCTCGCCGGCGCTCACCGGCGCGATAACTACATGCGGCTGATCAAGCTCCTTTACATCGCCGATCGACGAAGCCTGCAGGAGACCGGCCGTCCGATTACCGGTGACCGTGTCGTGGCAATGAAGCACGGTCCGGTCCTGAGCAACGTGCTCGATCTGATCAATGATCGCCACCACCGTTCGGGCGAGTGGGCCAGCTTCATTGAGCGAGACGGCTTCGAAATCGCCCTGGTTCAGGACCCCGGAAACTCCGAGCTGTGCCCCTACGAGGTCGATGTGCTTCAGGCCGTTTGGACGGAGCACTGCGACCGGGATCCATGGCAGCTTGTCGACGAGACGCATGGCTTGGCCGAGTGGCGCAAGAACGACCCGGGCGAGTCGTCTAAAGAAATCCCAATCGCCGACATTCTAGAGGCCGTCGGCCGCACGGATGCCGAGCAAATCGAAGAAGACGCCGAGGCGATGAACAGGATCGGCCGACTGCTCGGAGCCGACTGCGAGTGAGCTTCCAGGCGGGCGTCTAACCCGGGCGATAACCAGTCGTGATCGACGCGATCAGACGAAACAGCGACGATCCGCCGCGCAGGCCGCGTATGCCCGAGCGAAGCGCGCTGTCCACAGCTGTCCACGTTTCGCCCGGCGCCTCGGCGATCGCGCCATCATGCAGCTTGGGCCAATTACCTGTGCGCCGGCGGTGTGCGCTGATCCATCGGACGATGCTGGTCGTCGTGAACGGCGGCAGGTTCTTGCGGTTCCGCACGCCTCGGAATTCGGCGAGCAGCCGAGGTAGAGACGACCCCTTCTTAAGACCGCGCACCCCCGCGCGCATCGCGACGTCAATCGCACCCCAAGTCTCTCCCACCGCAGCGCGCACTGGACCAGACTTCATGGTCGGCCAGCTTCCCGTGCGCCGGTAGTGCTCGTCGGCCCATGACAGAATCCGGCGCTCATTGAGCTCGGGCAGTTTCTGTAGGTGACGCACGCCGCGATGCTCGGCGAGCAAGTCGGCCAGGGACCTTGCCCGTGGAGGCAAGGGTAGACCTCGCCGACCGAGATACAACGCCTCGATGACCGCGCCCCAATTCTCACCAGGTGCATCCTCAATGGGACCGGAGTCTCTCTTAGGCCAAGCGCCCGTGCGTTCATGGTATCGATCGGCCCAGCCGAGTACCTTGGCGATTCTCAACGGTGGTCGGGCACTTCGATTGGCAACGCCTCGATGCACGGCGAGCAGGTCAGCGAGTGTTTGGTTAGGGCGGGGCTGGGGAAGACCGCGGCGGCCAGTACGTAGAGCCGTGGCCACGCCGCTCCAAGTCTCCCCAGGGGCATCGGGGATCGGGCCAGATTTGCTGGACGGCCAATACCCGGTGCGCCGGTGGTGCCTGTCGGCCCAGCGGATGATCTTGCCGATGCTCAACTCCGTCAGGTTGCGGCTGTTGCGAACACCGCGATGTTCGGCGAGCAGGCGCGCCAGCGAGTTTGTCTTGGCCGACGTTGGCAGGCCGCGCCTCCCTCTATGCAGCGCGGCATCAACCATCAGCCAAGTTTCGCCGGAAGCACGCGCAATCTGGCCGGAATTGCGGCGAGGCCAGCTCCGGTTTCGCTCCCAGTGACGATCGGCCCACTTGAGTACCTGATCGATGCTCAATGGCGGGAGTTGGGCCGTGTTGCGGTGACCACGACGTGCCGCGAGCAACTTCGCCAGCGAGGACCCGCCCGGCAATCCGCGCTGACCTGCAGACAGGGCAGTGTCAATGCCCGCCCAGTTCCCATCGACGTCGGGTGCGACTCGCCCGGCGTGGGCATGCGGCCAGTTTCCCGTTCTGGCGCGGTAGGCGTCAGCCCATTGCAGGATTTGGTGTTCGCGGAGCGTCGGACGGATCAAATGGTGCCTGACGCCCCGGCGCTTGAAGAGAAGGGCGGCCAGCGACGTGCGCCCGTGCAAGCCGCGACAGCCTAGGTTCAATGCGTTGTTCACGCGCGACCACGATTCGCCGGGCGCGCTTCGGACTGAACCGGAGTCCTTCTTCGGCCATTGGCCCGTGCGGGCGTGATGGGCGTCGGCCCACGCCAGTATCTTCTCGATCGAGAGTCTCGGTACCGCCAAGCGATTGGGCACACCTCGTTGCTCAGCCAGAAGTCGCGCCAGGGTCGAGCCACCCGGCAGACCGCGGCATCCTGCGACCAAAGCGGTCTGGACGGCGATCCACGTCTCATCGGGTGCGTCCAGAATCGGTCCCGATTTGGAGATCGGCCAGCGGCCCGTTCTGCCGTGGTGGGCATCGGCCCAGCGCAGTATTTGACTGATTCGCAAGGGCGGCTTGCGCGGGCGGCGCGGCTTACTTCGCGGCAGATACAGTCTTCGCGACATTATGCAGCAACTTACCCGTACCTGGGCCTGTGTAAATTGTGGAGCAACAGCCACGCACGGGCGGACGCGCTCGGGAAGGCGGCTCGTGGTGATCTGGCGTGAACAGGACGCGATGGATATCTTCGTCGACTTGCAGTCCGAGATATTCGTGATCACGGCCTACGAAGTTTGACGCTTATGCCAACGGAACGAAAACACATCGTGGCCACGCCATTAGACCTCAAAGAACTCGAGGGGATTGCTTGCCCGGCGCCGCGCGCCTGGCGCACCGTCGCTGATCTGCGAAACGCCGGCTTCACGCCGGTACGAGGTGGGGTCGGGCAGGCAGCCGCGGCGTCACGCGTGCGGCGGCTGTCGCAACAATTGACCGCGGCCCGTAAGAAGGCGGGGTTGAGTCAGGCTCAGTTGGCGCTACGAATCGGGACAACACCCGCTGCGGTTGCCCGGATGGAGAAGGAAGACCCCGGCCACGTCAAGCTTGAAACGCTCCGGCGTCTGGCTCGCGTTCTGGGGGCGGAGCTGCTGGTCTCATTCGTGAACGGCCGTTAGCGTCTCCTTCCGCCCGGCGGCGGACTTCGCGGGCGGCCGGGAAGTAGCCGGTGCCCTGCATGACCTCCTCGCGCACCAGCACCGGCACGGTCATCGGCAGGTCGGGCACCGCAACCGCAATCAGTCCGCGGTTGGGGACCCCGGGCCGCGGGCGATCATCATGTCGTGGGCCAGCCCTTGACGTGCCCGCCGCGGAGCGGCCCCACCTTCGGCGGACGGGCTTCGCCCGCGGCACGTCAAGGGCCAGCCGCAGCACCGCCTGATGCAGCAGGCAGCCGTCGCCCTTGAGGATGTAGTTGCGCGTGCCGGCCAGCTTCACGCCCCGCTCGATGTCGATGATGTCGAGCCGGCGGCCCAGCTCGACGTGGTCCAGCGGCGTGAAGTCGAACGTGCGGACCTCACCCACGCGCTTGATCTCGACGTTCTCGGTGTCGTCCCTGCCGTCGGGCACCTCGGCGGCCGGCGGCTGCGGCACGGTCAGCATCAGGGCCTCGAACTTCAGCGGCACTCGGTCAGGAATTCGTCGGCGTGGAATGCGGTGACGAGCATTGCTGAACACTGAACCGACGCGAGGCATTCAGAAACTGGCTCTTAGCGTTACGTGACAGTCCCCTGAAGGGAACGTAACCTGTGCGCGCCCAGTTGATGCTTCGAATGTCCCCGACAGCGGCGACGAAATCACGGCAAAATGGGCCCCGTTGGGCGTGGTCACGCGAATCTCCACCGTCGTGCCCAGCGGAACGAAATTGGCGTTGATTTCAATGGTCTGTGGATCGCCACTCGCGATTGTGACATCCGGCAATCCCAGGATATTCCCCGCAGCATCATCGAGCGGCTGACCTCTCAGCGTTGCGGCCGCTCGCTTGACCTGATCGATGGCGATCTCCCATTTCGGTCGGCAGTCCAAATCGTCGGGAATGCCCTCCGCGCGGGCGCGGCCAACGCCGACTGCAAGGATCGAATGGAAGGAGAGGGGAGGTTGACGGAATGATCCATGGCGTCGTGCAAGACGGAACGATCGTGCCGCTTGATCCCATTCCGCCGGACTTGAACGACGGCCGGCAGGTGGTTATTGAGCCGGCCGACGATCTACCCAGCGACGAGCGCGCGCAAGTCGAGCGCCGGTACGCGGAGTTGAAGTCGCTCGGCCCGGCCCTTTACGAACCCGGCGAACGCGAGGCGTTCGAGGTGACGATGGCCGACGCACGCTAGAAACTGGAGACTGGAGCTCGCCGCGGCGAGTCCGACTGTGTCGGAACTGGAGACGACGAACTCGAACGCGCCCTGGTGGATGCGCTCGGCTTCCGTCGCCGGTTGGCCGAGATGACCCGCCGGCGCATGATGCGCCGCGCGTCGTTCATCGACCCCGGTCCATCTCGACACGTCGTGCCAAACGACCCGAAGGACAGTCCAGTTCTCCGTGCGGCCCTGAGCGCGGGCGCTGACTACCTCGTGACCAACGACCGGCATCTCCTGCCACTGAATCCGTACGAGGGGCTGCGAGTCATTTCCATGACGGAGTATGTCGAAGTTCTCAGCGACGAAGGGCTCCTGAACCGATGAGGAAATGCATCGGCACGATCTGCTGAGGACGGGCCAGCTCCTGAACGGCAGGTCGCCTGTCGAGCCGGCTTGCAATCATCGTCTGCCATGCGACCATGGTTCGGTCCACACCCGGCGGGTGCGGCCGATCACTGACGCCAGGAACTTTGCGCACGTGCGAGCGGTTCACGCTCGCAGAAGGGAGCTGCATCGACGTGGCCACCACATCAGGACGTCCGGCGAAGGTGACCAAAGCCATTCCGGACACGCCGATCGACCGCTGGCTCGCGCCGGTTCACCGGTTTCTTCAGGTCGAGGCGTCGAGCGGAATCGTGCTGATGGTGTGTGCGACGCTGGCGCTCGTGCTGGCCAATTCGCGGGCGTCGACCTGGTTCCTGTCGCTGTGGCATGAGCCCTTCCAGATTGGCCTCGGCGACTGGGTCCTGCGAAAGGATCTGCTGCACGTCATCAACGACGGTCTCATGGCCATTTTCTTCTTCGTCGTGGGGCTGGAGATCAAACGAGAGATCGTGGCCGGCGAGCTTCGCGATCCGCGCCAGGCGGCGCTGCCGATCGTGGCGGCGCTGGGGGGCATGTTGGTGCCGGCCCTTCTGTTCCTGACGCTCAACAGCCTGCTGGGTCTGGGACCGGACACGCGACGCGGCTGGGCCGTCCCGATGGCGACCGACATCGCTTTTGTCGTCGGTGTGCTGGCGCTGTTCGGCAAGCGCGTTCCCCTTTCGCTCAAGGTCATGCTGTTGTCCGTGGCCATCGTCGATGATCTGGGCGCTGTGCTGGTCATCGCCATTGTCTTTACCGACCAGATCGCTTCGTCGGCGCTGGCTGTGGCGGCAGGTGGGTTTGTGTTGACGTTTGGCCTGAACCGTGCCGGCGTGCGGAGTGTGCCGGTCTACGTAGCCGTGGGCGCGGGCATCTGGCTGGCCGTGCTCAAATCAGGCGTGCATCCGACCATTGCCGGTGTCCTGCTCGGGCTCCTGACGCCCCACCGCGCCTGGCTGGGTCACGACGCACTCAGAGAAGTCGTCGGAGACCTGCCGGAGCGACTCAGGACCGAGCAGCCTGCCGATGCCGAGGGTCTTCAATCCGAGCTCGCCTGGGCAAACCTGGCCGTGCGCGAGTCGATCTCACCGCTGGCCCGGTTGGAGCACACGCTGCACCCGTGGGTCGCGTTCCTGATCATGCCGGTCTTCGCCCTGGCCAACGCCGGCGTACCGATTCGCCCCGCCTCGGCCAGCGACCCCTTGGCGGTCGTCATTGCCGCCGGCCTGTTGATCGGCAAGCCCGTCGGCATCGTCGCGTTCAGCTTCGTAGCCATCCGGCTGCGGATCGCACGGCTTCCGGCCGGCACGAACTGGATGATGACGCTCGGCGGTGGGGCCTTGGCCGGCATCGGCTTCACCATGGCTATCTTCCTGGCCACGCTCTCGCTCCCGGCCGACAAGATTGAAGCCGGCAAGCTCGGCATTCTCCTGGGCTCACTGCTGAGCGCGTGTGTGGGGGCCATACTCTTGGCGGCATCGCACCGCGCTCGGCGGTCTTGAGGCGGTGCTCGTTTCTGCAGTTCCTTGATCACTCAGTGTTCTCGTCCGACAGGTCAAATCCCCGACCCGCGTGAATGTGCAGCTCATTTCATCGCCTTCTGAGGGATGCCCCGGGCGCGCGCCCGGAAGATGGAAAAGTGAACTCAATCGCGTGACAGTTTTTTCGGCCGTCTTTTGCGGCTGGCGGCGAGCGATTGCGTCTGTTGAACGGCGGCGGACCATGTGCGCACAGCGCGGGGGGTGTGCCACCGACCCGCCTTGAGGATCAATGAGCATGAAGCGTTTCTGCGAGTTCGTTGCGTGTGTCGGTGCGTGGTTGGCCTTCAGCTCGGTCGTTTGGGCGGACATTCCGGGGGATGCAGACCAGGACACAGACGTGGATGTCATCGACTTTGCGTTCATGTCTGCCTGTCTGACCGGGCCTGAGGCGCCCAGCAGCCCCTCGTGTCACGAGCTATTTGACCTTGATTTCGACGCCGACGTGGACATGGCCGACTTCGCCGCGTTCCAGCTGTGTTTCAGCAGCGCGAATGTGCCGGCCAACCCCGCGTGTGCCCAGCATGTCGAGGGGATCGAAGAGGATTGCCTGCACATCACGGGAACGGGCGCCGACACGGAACTGGCGCTGCGGCTTCAGGCAGGCGTGCCCACCATCCTCGAGATTGACGTCGGCAACGACGGCGGGGCTGACTTCAGCTTTGACCGCAGCCTGTTCGACTGCATCCTGGTCGATGCCCGGGGCGGCGACGACCTGGTCTGGATCGATGAGCTCAACGGCGTCTTCACCGATACGGAGGTGACGACCATCGATGGCGGCGATGGGGCTGATACGCTGCTGGGCGGCAGCGGCGGCGAGACCTACCGCGGCGGTCCCGGAAACGATTCCGCCTTCGCCGGCGCCGGCAATGACCACTTCATCTGGGAGCCAGGTGACGATACCGACTTGATAGAGGGTAGCGAGGGCATCGATACCGTGGAGGTCAACGGCGGGGACGCCGGCGAGAGCTTCACCGTGACCGCCAACGGAGCCAACGTGCGTTTCGACCGCCTCAACCCGGCCCCGTTCTCCCTCGACATTCGAGGAAGCGAGAAGCTGGTGCTGAATGCCAACGGCGGCGCCGACACGCTGGCCTGCACCGGCAACCTGGTGGCTTTGATCCTGATCACGGCCGACGGCGGTCCCGGCGACGACACGCTGCTCGGCAGCAACGGCCCTGACGTGCTGATCGGCGGCGACGACAACGACTTTATCGACGGTCAGCAGGGCCTTGACACTGCGTTCCTCGGCGCGGGCGACGACACCTTCCAGTGGGACCCTGGCGACGGCAGCGATACGGTCGAGGGCGAGGCTGGAAGCGATACGCTGCTCTTTAACGGCAGCGGAGGCGCCGAGATCTTCACCGCATCGGCCAACGCCGGCCCGCCGGGACGCGTGCTGTTCACGCGCAACTTCGGCAACATCGTCATGGACCTGGATAGCATGGAGACGCTTGATCTGAACGCGCTCGGCAACACCGACACGGTTACCGTCAACGATCTGACCGGCACCGACCTGACTGACGTGAACGTGAACCTCGCCTCGACGATCGGCGGAAGCGCCGGCGACGCCGCGGCCGACGTGATCGTCGTCAACGGCAGCAACGGCGACGACATCGTGGATGTCCTCAGCGCGGGCACCTCGGTCTCGGTCGTCGGACTGCATGCTCGCGTAGACATCACCAACTCGGAGGGCGCGAACGATTCACTGGTCATCAACGCTCTGGGCGGCGCCGACGGCGTGACCGCGACCACGCTGCCGGCCGGCGTCGTCAAACTCACGATCGACGGCGGCGCCGACGACGACACGCTGCTCGGCTCGCAGGGCGCCGACGTGTTCCTCGGCGGCGCCGGCGACGACTTCATCGTCGGCGACAACGGCAACGACGTCGCCTTCATGGGCGCCGACGCCGACGTGTTCGAATGGAACCCGGGCGACGGCAACGACACGCTCGAAGGCCAGGACGGCGCGGACACGATGCTCTTCTTCGGCTCCAGCGCGGCCGAGAACATCGACGTGGTCGCCAACGGCGGGCGCGTCCTGTTCATCCGCGACGTCGCCAACGTCACCATGGACCTCGACGACGTCGAGAGCATCGAATTCCGCGCACTGGGTGGCGCTGACGACATCGTTGTGGGCGACCTGAGCGGCACGGACATGACGAACATTGGCCTGGACCTGGCCGGGGCCAGTGGCGCAGGCGACTTGGCGGCTGACACGGTCACGGTCACCGGCAGCAACGGCGCCGACGTGTTTGGCGCTGCGGGCGATGCCGGCGGCATCACGGTCTTCGGTCTTCAGGCGACGGTCAACATCTTCTTCCCGGAGGCGGCCAGCGACCGGCTGACGCTCAATGCCCTGGGCAATGATGACGTCATCGACGCTGCGTCGCTGGAAGCCGACGGCCTCCAGTTGACGGCCAACGGCGGGCTGGGCGACGACGTGCTGATCGGCGGCGAGGGCAACGACCAGTTCAACGGCGGCGACGGCGACGACCTGGCGCTCCTGGGCGCCGGCGACGACACGTTCGTCTGGAACCCCGGCGATGATAACGACACGCTGGAGGGCCAGGGCGGCTTCGACACGATGCTGTTCAACGGCGCCAACGTCGCTGAGCAGATCAACATCGTGCCGAACGGCGGGCGCGTCATCTTCTTCCGCAACATCGCCAACGTGACGATGGACCTGAACGACGTCGAGGGTATCGACTTCAACGCCCTGGGCGGCGCAGACACGATCGTCGTCAACGACCTGAGCGGGACCGACGTGGTCGAGATCAACGCGAACCTGACCGAGGCCGCCAATGTCGCCGGGGCCGACACGGTCGTCGTCCAGGGGACCAACGGCGACGACGTGGTCCTGGTCAACGGCGACGCGAGCGGCACGGCCGTCCTGGGCCTCGCCGCCCAAGTGGGCATCACCGGCGCCGACGCCGCCAATGACCGGGTAACTATCAATGCTCTGGCCGGCGATGATGTGGTGGAAGCCTCCGGCCTGGCGGCCGGGGCGATTCAGCTCACGGCTGACGGTGGCCCAGGCGACGACACCTTGCTCGGCGGAGCAGCGGCCGACACGCTGCTGGGCGGCGATGACGATGACGTTCTCCTGGCCAGCGGCGGCGGGGATATCCTCACGGGCGGCTCGGGCGCCGACACGGTCGAGGTGAACGGCAGCAGCGGCGCCGAGGACTTCACCGTGACTGCCAATGGCACTCAAGTCCGCTTCGACCGCATCAACCCGGCTCCATTCTTCCTCGACATCGGCACGTGCGAGGAACTCGTTCTGAACGCCAATGGCGGCAACGACACGCTCGCCTGCACGGGCAACCTGGCGGCCCTGATCCAGATCACGGCCGACGGCGGCGCCGGCGATGACACGCTGCTCGGCAGCAACGGCGCCGACCTGCTGCTCGGTGGCGACGACAACGACTTCATCGATGGCCAGCAGGGCATCGATGTGGCCTTGCTCGGCTCTGGCGACGACACGTTCCAGTGGGACCCTGGCGACGGCAACGACACCGTCGAAGGCCAGGACGGCCAGGATACGATCCTGTTCAACGGCTCGAACGGCAGCGAAATCTTCGCATTCTCCGCCAACGGCGGCCGGCTGCTGTTCACCCGCAACCTCGGCAACATCGTCATGGACGCCGACGGTATCGAGCAGTTCGACCTCCGCGCGCTCGGTAGCACTGACACCATCACGGTCAACGACTTGACCGGGACGGCGTTGACCGAGGCGAACCTCGACCTGGCGGGCGTCCTGGGCGGCGCCAGCGGCGATGGGCAGGGCGATGCGGTGACGGTGAACGGCACACCGTTGGCCGACACCGTCCAAGTTACGGCCAACAACCTGCTCGGGATGGTGTCGGTGTCCGGTCTGCCTGTCCTGGTGCGGGTCATGCATCCGCAAGCCTCCAACGACTCGCTGACCGTCAACGGCCTCGGCGGCGCGGACACCATCACCCCCGGCGCCGGCGTGAGCGGCCTGATCATGCTGACTGTCAATCCGTAATCGCCGTCCAGTCAACCGGGCAGCTTCGTGTCACGCCTGCCGAGCCTCCCTCGCGAGGCTCGGCAGGCGTGGAAACAACGCTGAAGGAACCGCAACCGCAAATCCCGGCGCGCCGGGACGGTTGGGGACCCCTGAAGCAGGGCGCCGGGGCGGGCCGCAGGGACACGATTCTCGCCCTGGCCGTCGTACGAGCCTCCGAAGCTTGGCGGTTGTCCGGCGGGCGTGGCAATATCCGTTGGCGGGAACGAGATTCCGTTGCAGCACTTTCACGGTCGATCCGCGTTCACGTTTAGCCGTCCCGGCGCGCCGGGACCGAAGGCACGGGCCGCGCGCCAGCGGTGGCGCGCTCGCGTCGGCGATTCGTGTGATTCGGCCGCTCTGGCTGGCGTGCCTTTCGAAGGCAACCTGCCTCACGCAACCGGCGCTGCGCCGGATGCGTCGGTCCGGGACACGCGCGCGGCGCTAGCCCGTCCCGGATTGGCGCGCATCCCGCCTGGCGGCGGGCTGGCGGCTAAACGTCGCCCGGCGACCTCCTTGCCAGTATAACTTGCCACACGGTGTCCGGCTGCGCCAATCGCGAGCGGATTGCAGTGGAGAACTCCCGAGGCGTATACTGGCATGCGAAATGCGCGCTGTCGAACATGCCGCAGACTCCTCCTCCACGCCTACTGCAATCTGCCATTGGCTACCATGCGTAAGACCTACATCCTCGATACCAACGTCCTTTTGCACGATCCGCACTCGCTGGCCCGCTTCGTGGACAACGACGTGCTGATCCCGATCGCGGTGATCGAGGAGATCGACCGCTTCAAGCGCGAGCAGTCCGACCGCGGCCAGAACGCCCGCGAGGTCTCGCGCTGGCTGGACAGTCTGCGGAATGGTCAGGGTCCTCATCGCCGATCGGTCGGCGACGGGGCCCCCCAGAGCCTGGCCCAGGGCGTCCAACTCGACACCGGCGTCCGGCTGCAGGTCTATTGGGACCAGTCGTCGCCAGCCGGAGGCGGGCAGCCGGCCGATACGCACATCCTGCAGATTGCCCGCAGCGTGCAAGCCCGGCGCCCGGACGTACCGGTCATCATCGTGACCAAGGACATCAACCTGCGCATTCGGGCCGACGCCATGGGCCTGCGCGCGGAAGACTATGAGTCGGACCGCGTCGTGCTCTCGGATATCTTTGACGGTCAGGCCGAGCTCACGATCGACCCGGCGACGTGGGCCGCGTTGGACGAGAGGCAGGTCATTCCCCAGCCGGCCGAACCACGGCTCGATCCGAATCAGTACGTGCTGGTGCGCTCGGCCAACGACGCCAAGAAGACGCTGCTGGCCCGCGTGGAAGGCGCCAGCGGCAAGCTGCACCGCATCCCCGCGTTCGAGGACGGCGTGTGCGGCATCAAGCCCCGCAACAAAGAGCAGTACTTCGCGCTCGACGCCTTGCTCGACGATCGGATCAAGATGGTCACCGTCATGGGCAAGGCCGGCACGGGCAAGACGCTGCTGGCCCTGGCCTGTGCCCTGCACCAGGTTCTGGTCAAGAAACGCTACCGCGGGCTGATGGTGGCCCGGCCGACCGTGTCCGTTGGCAAGGAGATCGGGTATCTGCCGGGCGGCATCGAAGAGAAGATGGCCCCGTGGATGCGGCCCATCACCGACACGCTCGAGTTCCTGTTCGACACGGCCAAGAGCATCGGCGGCCATCACGACTACCGCACGTTGTGGAACAACGGCACGATCGAGATTCAGTCGCTGTCGCTCATTCGCGGCCGCAGCATCTCCAACCACTACATCGTGGTCGACGAGGCCCAGAATCTTTCACCGCTGGAGGTGAAAACCGTCATCACGCGCGTCGGCCATGCTTCGAAGGTCGTGCTCACGGGCGACCCCTATCAGATCGACAACCCCTACGTCGACAGTGGGAGCAACGGCTTCAATTACCTGGTCAACCGCTTTCGCAAGGAGCCCATCGCCGCCCACATCGCGTTGCACAAGGGCGAACGGAGCGAGCTGGCCGAACTGGCGGCCAACCTCCTGTAACCTACGCGTGCCCGCGCGATTGCGTCCGGCTGGGCCGCGACTCGTCTGACAGCGATTCTGTTGGGTGAGTTGGTTTGACTCGCGGCGGCCGGTTGCCGGAAGCGGAAGTCTGGCTTGAAGCCGCCGTGCCAAGGGATGGTCAGGTTCACGTGGTCCCTCTTCAGACGGTTCGGGAGTCCGGCGTAGTGCGTCTGGCGTCGCTCGCTGGTCCGCTGGACGAACGGGAACCGCTCAACGGCTTTCCGCCTGGACATCCGGTACGGTCGTTTCGGCGTGGCCAATCCAGTCCAGCGCCGCGTGCTGAACGAGCGGCCGCCGTTCAACGTGCCGAGAAACGCCAAGGTCGGGTTAGCGGTGCGGCGCTGACGGTGCACGACCCCTGCACGCCGGCCTGATCGAAGCTCCGCCCGCCCGATTTGCGTGGCTCGCCGACGCCCCTTAAGCTGCCGTTGGGGTGGTTTGGAGGTCGTGATGGCGCGCAGGTTTATCAATGAGATGCAGGCCGGCGAGCGGTGCGAGGATCAGGTCTTTTTGATCTCGTCGAAGGACCTTCGTCAGACGACGAACGGCTCGCTCTACATCCACGCCGTGCTGGCCGACCGCACGGGGCAGATGCTCGGCCGCATTTGGCAGGCCTCCGAAGCCATCTACGCCACCATCCCCGAGGGCGGCTTCCTGCGCGTCAAGGGACGGACCGAGAGCTACAAGGGAGCGTTGCAGTTCATCATCGAGGCGACCCGGCCGGTTGACCCGGCCACGGTCGATCTGGCCGACTTTCTCCCACGAACCGAACACGACGTAGAGGCCATGTGGGAGAAGGTCAAGGCGATCTTGCGGCAGATCAAAGACCCAAACGTGCTCGCGCTGATCAAGCAGTTCGTGACCGATGAGAAGTTGGTGGCTGCATTGAAGACCGCCCCGGCCGCCACGCAGATGCACCACGCCTACATCGGCGGGCTGCTCGAGCACACGCTCAGCCTGCTCGAGTTGGCGCTGGTCGTCATTCCGCGGTATCCCAAAGTCAGTCTCGATCTGGTGCTGGCGGGACTGTTTCTGCACGACCTCGGCAAGACGGCCGAGCTGTGCTACGACACCAACTTCAAGTACACCGACCAGGGTCAGCTCATCGGCCACATCGTGCAGAGCGCGATCTGGATCGAGCAGAAGGCGGCCGGAGCGGCGAAGGAGCTGGGCAAGCCGTTTCCCGACGAGATCAAATGGAGCCTGCAGCACATTGTGCTGGCCCACCACGGAACGCACGAGTTCGGCAGCCCCAAACTGCCCGCCACACCCGAAGCCATCGCCATCCACCATCTGGACAACTTGGACGCGAAGCTGAACCAGTTCATGCGCGAGATCGAGAACGATTCGGACCCCAACAGTTCGTGGACACAGTATCAGCGGTCGTTGGAAACCAAGATTTACAAGAAGGACGTGATGGGAATCAGGAAATGATTTCAGATTTCGGGATTTCAGATTCCATCGCCGCATGTGAAGGGCCTGGTCTGGAGTCCGAAATCCGAATCCGAAATCTGAAATCACCGCATGGACTACACGCAAATATCGCCCCGATCGTCCGGCTACGGGTTTGGACCGGTGATGCTGACCTGCATGATGACGAAGTCGTCCAGGTCGACGTCGCAGTCCGCGTCGAGGTCGCCTTTCACACTGCCGTCGGGTTCGATGTATTGCGCGGGCACGTCCGGTGGCGTGAAGTCGCAGACGTCGTTGGCGTTGGCAACGCCGTCGCCGTCGATGTCGTCGTCGCACGCATCGATGGTGCCGTCTCCGTCGAAGTCCGGCTCGCAGACGTCAGGAATTGCGTTGTCATCACAGTCGGCTGCGTTGCCCGAGGTCACGTCGCACGCGTCGTTGACGCCGTTGCCGTCGCAATCCGGCAGGCCGGTCGGGTCGTTCGAGATGCGCACGATTCGCCCAAAGATCTCCTCTTGATCCGCTACGCCGACCGATCGGTCCCGCCAGACGACCAGGACCTCGTCGCTCCCCTGCCGGGCGACCATGTGCGGCGGCTGGTTGCTGCCGGTCCCAGTCTCGATGAAAAATGCCGTGCCGATCAGCGTGCCGTCGGTCGCGACCATTTGAGCGACGATGTCGTCGCCGTTGCTCCACGTGACCAGGAAGACGTTCGGCGTCGGGACACGTACGACGTACGCGCCGTTGCCTGCCGAGGCGCTCGTGCCGATGGTGAACTCCGGGCCAACCGGACCGCCGCCAATCGGAGCGCCGTCCGAGGTCACGAAACGGCCCTTGATCGTGGTCCCGCTCAGAGTGCCGTAAACCACCAGGAAGCGCTCCAGCGCGGGATCAAAGGCGGAAGCGGCTACAGGCTGTGTACCCCCAGGGTTCGTGCCGATCGCGTCGATGAGACTGGCTGGAGTGCCCGTGACGCCGACGAGGAACCGGCCATCGAGTTCAGCCTCGCTGCTGTCGCGCCACGTCGTGAAATAGACGTTGTTCACATTGTCGTATCGGACGTGGCCAGCCGCATCACCGAAAGTTGTGTCCGGCATCATCATTTCCGATCCAATCGGCCCTCCGCCTTCCGCCACAATTCGATAGCTGACGCCGCTGGCACTTCCCAAGTACAGGAACTGGTCGAGGTCGGGGTCGTAGGCCAGCGAGCCAAAATCGCCGCTGTTGGCCACGTGGAACTCGCCGCCCGGCAGCGAACCGTCGGCGGCTACGCGCCGTCCGTGGGCGTGATTGAAGTGTCCCGCCTCCTGCGTCAGCCAAGTGACCAGGAATTCGTTGCTCGCGCCGCCGTAGGCGATGGATGGGTTGGTTTGTGAGTCGGCGAATTGGCGGATGGCAATATTGCCGCCAATCCGCTGACCGTCAGCAGCGACCCGCTGCCCGAAGATGTCGTTGTTCCCTGGGTTGCGGTCGTCGGACCACACGACCATATACTCGCCCGAGGCGCTGTTTCGAGCCACGACGGGACCGATGCGCTGCGTCGCAGTCCCGTCCGACAGATCCACCGGCGTCCCGACCAGTTGGGGACAGAGGTCCTGCCCATGCGACTTGCCGACCAGCAGCACTCCAACGATCAGCCCGGCAAGCGGGTACTGAAGCTGACGATTCATGGTTCCTGCTCCTTGCGCCATGTCGGCGCGGTTTGGGTTTTTGACGGCCATGCACGGCCGTCGCGACGAGGCTACGGGTTCGAGCCGGTGAATCGAACCTGCATCAAGGCAACGTCGTACAGATCGACGTCGCAGTCTCCGTCCAGATCGCTGCCATCGTTCGGATCCGGACCGTTGACGCACACGCCGGCCTGGCAATATCCGACGCCATTGCAAACGTTCGCGTCGTCGCATGCGTTCGTGTCATCGTTGATGAAGACGCATTGGCCGCTGATCGGGTCGCACACATCGTCCGTACACGGGTTGTTGTCGTTGCAGCTCGAAAGGTTCAGGACGCCCTCTCCCGCCGACGTGAAGAAGCCGCCGGCGCGGATCTTGTAGCACTGTCCGGCGACGGCCTCCCATTTGACCTCGGACCACTGGAAGATGAAGTAATGATCATCGTTGCAGCACAGCAGGCTGTCGGGATCGACCGGACACTCGCAACCGTTGTAGACCGCCAGCTTGGTGTCGAAGGTGAACGGGGTGCCGACCGTGTTGACCGACACGGGACCACTGACGTCGGCCACCCAGTCGAACCAGACATCCTGGTTGACTTGGCTATCACCGAAGCCCTTCAGGCATTGTGGATGGGCCGGACCGTCAGTCGTTGCGCCGACCGTGGTGAACGGCGTCTGGCAGGTCTGGATAACGATGCTGTCAGCACAGTTGTCGTTGGGCGGCGGCGGGCCGGAGCCGCCTTCGGGCGGGTCGCCACCATCTTGCGGCGGAGGCGGGGTCCCGTCGCCGCCGCCTTCGGTGGGATCGCAGCAGGTGCACGAAGCAGCGCAATTCTGTGACGCCTGATTGTCGCAAGTGTCGTCCCAAGCGACGTTGCAGCAGAACGGGTCGATCCCGCAGACGCAGGCTTGACAAGTGGCATCGTCACAGCCCGGCTGCGTGGGGTTGCCGCCGTCGCAGCAATTGCATCCTGGATCGAGCGCGATGTTGATGGTGCCGCTTCCGCTCTGCGTGAACAGGCCCCCGATCCGCGCTGTGTAACAGGTGCCCTGTGTGACCGAGACAAGCATTGGGTTGAAGGCGCAATCGTACTCTGAGCATGCCAGCAGGTCCGCGGCAGTCGGAGGGCATGCGCCGCAACCCTCATACACGGCGATCTTGGCGAAATAAGTGGGACATACCTCGATGTGTACGGTGCCGGTCTGCGGTGCGGTGTAGTGGTACCAGATGTCCTGATTGACGCCCGAGTCGATGCCCTGCCAGCACAAGGCGTGCGGCTGGCCATCGGTGGTCGCACCGGCCGTGCTGAACGCCGTCTGACCGTTGAAGATCGGCACGGCGTCCGCGCAGCAATCGAGCGGATTGGGACCGGATGCGCACGGGGCCGCGTCGGTGCAGGCGCAGGCCGAAGCACACTGGTCATAGGCACTCGCCACACAAAGGGTGTCCCAGCCGGTGGTACAGCAGAACGGATCGGCGCCGCACACGCAGTCCTGACATCCCGCGTCGATGCAGCCGGGCGTTTCGTACGGCGACGTCTCGCAACAATTCTCGTTGGCCGGAATCACGCCGCCGCATTGACAATGGCACTCCTCAAAGAGCTCGGCAAGCGAGGCGCAGCCGCTGGTCCAAACGCCTTCGCAGCACTCCGGCCCGGCAGCGCACATGAGGCTACAGCACTGCGGGTTGTTACACGCGCCTGTGTCGTTGGGCGAAGGCAGACAGCAGTCGTTCTGACTGGTGCTGCATGGGTTTGAATAGGCGCACGGCTCACAGCTCACACTAGCGGTATATCCAGCCCCGCAGGCGACGTCGTCAAGGAAAAGTGAACCCACACTGCCAAGAGGCGCCACAAACAAACGATACGTACCGGCCGGGACGCATTTCGATATGCTGCCCGTCTCACACGACATGGCATAGTCCTCAACTTCAGGGAACAACTCCGCGCAGGCGCCGTCGAGAATATCGAATATCACCGGAAACTCGGCCGTGACAGACCACGTGATCAGCGTGTCGCCGGGTCCGACCGTGATTTCCCACCAATCGGTGTCCCGGATGATGCCACTTGCCAACGCGGCAGTGCCGCACACCGTGTCGCCGCACTGGATCGGGCTGACTGGCAGGGGGCCGGTGCACAGGTTCCCACACAGCTGCTCGGCTAAGACGGGACAGAAGCCGAGCCAGGCCCCGGCGCAGCAGGCCGGAGCGGCTGCGCACACCGCTGCCTGGCAATCGGCATCAGCGCAGCCAGGGCCCAAGTGGTTGACGCAGCAGTCATTGCCGCCCAGAGGCACGCCGTTGCAACCACCATTGACCGTGTCGACCGGGATGCCGCAATCCGGCTCGTTCTCGGGTATGGCGCCCGGCGGGCACCCGAGACAATCACCCGGGCAGGGGTTGCAGAGCGGACAACAAAGAACCTCGGCCATCTGTACACACAGGACGTCCCAACGGGATGTGCAGCAGAAGTCGTCGAGGGCACACACGTCGGCCTCACAGGCCGCATTGTCGCAGCCGGGGATGAAATGCTCCGTGCAGCAGTCGCTGGCACCCTCAGGCGGATCGGCCGGCGGGCGGGTGCCGGCCAACGCGTCGCTCGGGCTTCGGAACGGCGCGACGTTGCTGGCGTCGTTGACCCTGGGCGGCTTCTCCGTTGGGAGGGACCGGGCGTTGCGCGGACCGGACTGGCGCTCTTCTCGCCGAGACCGCGACGCCGCGACGTGCTCGGCTGGCGTGACTGACTGGGCCCATAACTCGCCAAAACACAGGCAGAACGTACCTAGCGTCAAGAACCTGGCGTTCATCATGCTGCGGCCTCCTCCACGTTCGGACCACGCGGCTGTCACGTGGCCCAAGAAGCTACGGACTTACCCTGGCGAGCGATCGTCCGCCTGGTCCGTCGTCCCAATCACACGCTCGGGGCCGGCGGGGCGCAAAAATTCTGGATTCGAGCGGAACGCCGAGGTATGCTGGCAGAAAAGTCGAGTACCGAGATGACAGAGCCTCATGAATCCAGTTCGGACCTGCGGACGCTGCTCGACGCGGCCCGGTGCGGACAAGCCTCGGCGGCCGAGCAGCTCCTGCCGCTCGTCTACGATGAGCTGCGAGCGCTGGCCGCCAGCTTCCTGGCCCAGGAACGCCCGGCGCATACGCTTCAACCCACCGCACTGGTTCACGAGGCCTACATCAAGCTGATCGCGTCGAACACTCCGGCTTGGGAAGGCCGATCGCACTTCTTCGCCGTCGCCGCCAAGGCCATGCGGCAAATCCTGATGAACCACTCGCGCGACCGGAAGGCGGCCAAGCGTGGCGGTGCACTGCAGCGGGTCACGCTCGACGAGGCGGTCATCCGGGACACGCCCGGGGGCAGCCCGCGTCACGAACCGTCTGCCAGCGAGATCGACCTGGAAGCCCTGGACACCGCACTGACCGATCTGGAGCGGATCGACGAACGCCAATGCCGGATCGTGGAGATGCGTTTTTTCGGTGGCATGACGGTGGAGGAGACGGCCAGCGTGCTGGACCTCTCCGAACGCACGGTTCAACTCGAATGGCGCATGGCCAAGGCGCGGCTCAAGACCGCGCTGATCAGGGCGGGCGCAAACTGACACAGACGCCAAAACGGTCGATTTGCGTTGCGCCCCGGCGGCGAAAACCGTGTGATAGCAGCTAACATGGATCCCCAGCGCGTTAAAGACATCTTCTTCGCCGTCTGCGAAGCGCCGCTCGCGGACCGCGGGCAGCTCATCGAACGCATGTGCGGCGGCGACGAGCCGCTGCGGCACGAAGTCGAGGCGCTTTTGTCTGCGGCCTCGAGCTCGGCCTCGCCCTCTGAGTTCCTCGAAAAACCCGTCTGGGGCCGCGTTCTGGATATCAACCGGCCCGGCTTGCTGGCAGCGCCGGCGCAAGCTGGCGGCTCAAGTGTTCAGGACAGCGACTGCCCCGCGCCTGCCCCGAATTCCGGCCAGACGGGCGCCGTCGCGGCGGCGGCGGCTGGACTCGCCCTGCCCGAGACGGCGGCCAGCGTGCCCGTCACCGAAGGGCCCGGCACGCAGCTCGGTCCGTACAAACTGCTCCAGCGCATCGGTGAGGGCGGGTTCGGCGTGGTCTACATGGCCGAGCAGGAAAAGCCGGTCCGCCGCCTGGTGGCGTTGAAGATCATCAAGCTGGGGATGGACACGCGCTCGGTGATCGCCCGCTTCGAGCAGGAGCGGCAGGCGCTGGCCATGATGGACCACCCGCACATCGCGCGGGTCTTCGACGCGGGCGCCACGCACGCCGGCCGGCCCTACTTCGTCATGGAGCTGGTGCGCGGCATCCCGGTCACGGAGTACTGCGATCAGTACAACCTGACGGCCCGCCAGCGCTGCGAGCTGTTCATTTCGGTCTGCCAGGCAGTGCAGCACGCCCATACGAAAGGGATCATCCATCGCGACCTCAAGCCCAGCAATGTGCTGGTCACCCTGCACGACGGCAAGCCCGTACCCAAGGTGATCGACTTCGGCATCGCCAAGGCCACGGGCGGCAAGCTGACCGACCGGACGCTTTTTACCGAATTCCGAGCCATGATCGGCACGCCCGCGTATATGAGTCCTGAGCAGGCCGAGCTGAGCGGGCTGGACATCGATACTCGCAGCGACATTTATTCGTTGGGCGTGATGCTCTACGAGCTGTTGACCGGCACGACACCGTTCGACGAGCGCACGCTGGTTGGCAGCGGCTACGACGAAATGCGCCGCATCATTCGCGAGGTCGAGCCGCCGCGGCCCTCGGCGCGCGTATCAGGCTTGTCGTTCGACGGAAGTGATGGCCGATTGTTGATTGCTCATTCCCGATTGGAAGACGATGCTCGCGGCGCGAATCGGAAATCGGAAATCGGAAATCGGAAATCATCGGTGCTCGACATCGCCCGGCGACGTCATACCGACCCGCAGACGCTGGTCCGCAGCATTCGCGGCGACCTCGACTGGATCGTGATGGCCTGCCTCGAAAAAGACCGCACCCGCCGCTACGAGACGGCCAGCGCGCTGGCCGCCGACCTGCAGCGGCACCTGCGCGACGAACCGGTCTTGGCCACACCACCCAGCCAGGCCTACCGCTTGCGCAAGTTCATTCGCCGGAACCGAGGGAAGGTGTATGCCGGCGCCGCCGTGGCGGCCGTGCTGCTTCTGGGAGGCGTCGGCACGACCGTCGGCTTCGTCTGGGCGCTGGGTGAGCGCGATCGGGCAGTTCTGGCGGAGACAACCGCTACGCAGCGGGCCGTCGAGCTCAAACAGGTGTCCGATTTCCAGGCGCAGATGCTGAGTCAGGTGGACCCGACGCAGGCGGGCAAGCTGCTCGAGGAGGATGTCAACGCGAAATTCGAGGCGGCGCTGGCGAGGGCCGGTGTGCCGGAGCACGAGCGCGGCGCGCAGATCGAGCAGTTCACAGGCCAGTGGCGGCGCGTAAACCACACCGACGCCGCCCGCGAACTGATCGACCGCACCATCTTGAAGCCGGCCAGCGCGGCGATCGACCGGCAATTCAAGGACCAGCCCCTGGTAGACGCCCATTTGCGGCAGGTGCTGGCCGATCGCTACCGCGACCTGGGGCTGTACGACGCCGCCCTGCCTCTCCAGGAGCAGGCGCTGGCCACACGCCGCCATCTGTTGGGCGAAGAAGACCCGAATACCCTGTCGTCGGTGAATAACATGGGTTACCTGCTGCAGGCTCTGGGCAAGCTCAGCGAGGCCGAGCCGTTCTACCGCGAGGCGCTGGAGACGATGCGCCGCGTGCTGGGCGAGGAGCACTCGGACACGCTAGCCGCGACCAACAACATGGGCTACTTGCTACAAGCCCAGGGCAAGCTCAGCGAGGCTGAAGGCTACTACCGCGGGGCGTTGGAGAACTACCGCCGCACGCTGGGTGACGAACACCCGGACACGTTAACTTCGATCAACAACATGGGCGTCCTGCTGAAAGCCGAGGGCAAACTCAACGAGGCTGAAGCTTACTTCCGCGAGGCGCTGGAGAAACGCCGCCGCGCCCTGGGCGACGAGCACCCGCACACGCTGGCCTCGATCAACAATTTGGCGCGCGGGCTGCAAGCCCAGGGCAAGCTCGCCGAGGCTGAAGGCTACTACCACGAAGCGCTGGACCAGTATCGCCGCGTGTTGGGCGACGAGCACCCGGACACGCGGATCGCGATCACGAACATGGGCGGCCTGCTCATCGCCCAGGGCAAGCTGATCGAGGCCGAACCCTATCTCCGCGAGGCGCTGGAGCAGGCCCGCCGCGTGCTCGGCGAGGAGCACCCAGACACGCTCGGCTCGATCCACAACATGGGCTTCCTGCTGAAGGCCCAGGGCAGGCTCGCGGAGGCCGAGCCCTACTTCCGCGAAGCGCTGGAAAAGCTCCGCGCCGTCCTGGGTGAGGAGCACCCAGACACGCTCATCTCGATCATGAACATCGGCGCCCTTCTGAGGGCTCAGGGCAAGCTCAGCGAGGCGGAAGGGTACTACCGCGAGGCCTTGGAGAATTCTCGCCGCGTGCTCGGCGCGGAGCACCCAAACACGCTGACCGCCACCAACAACATGGGCGTTCTGCTGCGAACTCAGGGCAAGCTCGCGGAGGCTGAGGGTTATTGCCGCGAGGCGCTGGAGACGAGCCGTCGCGTGCTGGGCGACGACCACCCGGACACGCTGAGCTCGATCTACAACATGGGCGCCCTGCGGCTCGCCCAGGCCAAGCTCGTCGAGGCTGAGCCGTACTTCCGTGAGGCGCTGACGGGATATCAAAAGAAATTGGGTCCCGCTCATTGGCAGACGGGCGACTGCGAAGCGCGGCTGGGCAAAGTCCTGGCGGGCTTGTCGCGCCCTGCGGAAGCCGAAATGCACCTCTTGGCAGCCGAGCCCGTAATGCGAACGGCGCAGGGTGTCCCGCCGGGTCGCTACGCCGACTGCGTAACTGCCATCATCGATCTCTACGAGAAGTGGCACGCGGCCGAGCCGGACGCCGGCTATGACGCCAAGGCGGCCGAGTGGCGCAGCGGCATCGATTCGACGCAAACCGTGCCGTAACCTACGTGCCTGGCATCGATTTGGCGGCCAAGACAGCGGTGCCGCTGGACCAATATCCAGGAGTATGACTTGAGCGCGAGGCGATTCCCCTGCCAGCAGTGCGGTGCGCAACTCGAATGTGCTCAAGTGCGGCTACTGCGGCTTCGAGAATCCGATCGCAGAATCGCAGCAGGACATCGTTGAGCTCGATTTCCGGTCAAAGCTTGCGCAGCTTGCGACCAGCGCCGAGCCGCTCGACGGACTCACGGTCAAGTGTCAGGCCGGTGCGGCCGAAGTGGCCATGCCCGAAAGCGTGACGGCCCACGCCTGCCCGTTCTGCGGCTCGAACGTCGTGGCGACGGCTACGTCGCGAGAATTGATCAAGCCGCGCTAGCTACTACCGTTCAAGATCGCCCGGGCTGATGCCATGGTGCCGCGGCGAAGCGTGCTGCCCGGCTGGCGACCGAGCGGGTGGTTCACTAGACTCACGGTATGAAGACGTTCGATCGGGACGACTGTTGTGGACCTGCGATGTGCGGCAGAACCCGTCGGCCGCTTGTGGACCAACGCGGCGTGGTCGGCACGTGCGAGTTCGGCAGCCGCGCCGGCACGATTCCGATGCGGCCAGCTCGTGGACGCAGTATCAGCGGTCGTTGGAAACGAAGATCTATAAGAAGGACGTGATGGGAATCAGGAAATGATTGCCGATTTCCGATTTCCGATTGCCGATTAGTGCGGCGGCACTTCGTCAATCGGAAATCGGCAATCGACAATCGGAAATCATTGCATGGACTACACGCAATTCTCCGAATCCGACGCGGCTTCGATGCTGAAGACCATCGGGGCTGGTTCCATCGACGAGCTTTTTTCCGGCATCCGGCCGGAGCAGCGGGTCAAGGGCCGGCTCAACGTGCCGGCCGGCGTGAGTGAGCTTGAGCTGATGCGCGAGCTCGAGTCGCTGGCCGCCCGCAACGCGCCGGTGACCGAAAACGCCTGCTTCATGGGCGGCGGGGCGTACGACCACTTCATCCCGACCGTGGTCGATCACCTGTGCATGCAGAGCGAATTCCTGACGGCCTACACGCCGTATCAGGCCGAGGCGTCGCAGGGCTCGCTGCAGGTTTTTTACGAGTTCCAGACGATGGTCTGCCAGCTCACCGGCATGGACGTGGCCAACGCCTCGCTCTACGAGCTGGCCAGCGCCGCGGCCGAGGCGGTGCTGATGGCCCGCTCGATCACCGGCAAACGCCGCGTGATCATGTCGAAGGCGGCCCACCCCGACTGCAACCGCGTGCTCGACACGTACACGCACGACGTGCCGGTCGAGCCGGTGCACTGCAACATGAAGGATGGCGTGACCGACCTCGATCACCTGCGCTCGCTGCTGACGAACGACACGGCCTGCGTGATGGTCCAGTCGCCCAACTTCTTCGGCTGCATCGAGCGCGTCGACCAGATCGTGAAAATGGCGCACGACGCCGGCGCGCTGGTGATCCAAGCCGTCGATCCGATCAGTTGCGGTGTGCTGAAGCGCCCGGGCGACTTGGGCGTCGACATCGCCGTGGCCGAGGGCCAGCCGCTGGGCATCCCGCTGCAATATGGCGGTCCGTGGTGCGGCCTGCTG